>Ga0209826_1000024_pt1 | contig 92958 bp, 71 predicted proteins | sample GOMGulsemesocosm_5_FD_184637 | JGI IMG/M metagenome (GOLD analysis project Ga0209826, IMG submission 184637) | Methane-oxidizing microbial communities from mesocosms in the Gulf of Mexico - GOM15C Gulf of Mexico (SPAdes) (version 2) | ecosystem: Environmental > Aquatic > Marine > Cold seeps...
TGTTGCGTTGACCAATTGAATCTACAACCGTGTTATTTATAGCTTCTCACTCTGCTTTTGATGATATTTATATCTTGCCCTGCAGTTGTACAACTTGTATCGAGCATTAAATCGCCCTATCTATTTTGCTTTATCATGCTAAATGCAGTTATGAAATTAAACCAATGAATTTTTTCGATGGGTAACTATTCATATTAAGAATATTGTTGTTTGAGTGTTAAATATTGGTACGGCCTAAAACAGGCGTTTAAAAATTCACGTTAACGAGTTCTTCAATAAAGCGATGAGATAAACGGGCTTTACTAAAAACACCTTTTATTATTCGTTTAAGTAATAGTTATGCATAAATATTATTTATTTGGATAATGGGATGGGTTGAATTAGCATATAGCATTAATAATATTTGGGTATAGATGATGAACTGTCGATTGATAGACGATATTTTATCAACGCAATAAAAGAAGCGGATGGACTATAAACTAAGGTTTACATCGTCATTGGAGTGAAGAGAATGAACTTCACTGAATGCTTGATGTGAGCTTTAAATATGATGATAGTCGCATTCGTAGATAATGTGGCGGCAGCACGGTCAATAAAGTTGAATATGCTGCCAGCTAAACGCGCTATAAAGATATTTACTGGGTTACTAAGTTGCTAAAAATATGTGCAGATAGCCCTTCATAAGTTAGGTGTATATGACCATTAAGAAACTACTGATTGCCAATCGCGGTGAAATAGCTATTCGTATTGCTCGCGCTTGTGCTGAGCTGGGCATTATCAGTGTGGCAGTTTTCCCTGAAGACGACCAACAATGCTTGCACACACGTAAAGCCGATGAGGCCATATTACTGACGGGCACAGGGGCTAAAGCCTATCTTGATGGCGCGCATATATTGGCTTTGGCCCAAGCCCATGGTTGTGATGCCATTCATCCGGGTTACGGTTTCTTAAGCGAAAATGCGGAATTTGCCCAAGCCTGCGAAATGGCAGGGATAAATTTTGTGGGACCCTGTGTGGCTACATTAAATTTATTTGGTGCTAAATCCAGTGCTCGGCAATTGGCACAAACTTGTGAGGTGCCGTTACCTGCAGGTACACAAGGAACAACCAGTTTGCAGGAAGTGGAATTATTTTGGGATTCCCTTGGGAGCAATGCTGCGGTAATGATTAAAGCGATTGCTGGTGGTGGTGGTCGTGGTATGCGTCCGGTATTTAAACGGGAAGATTTGGCGGCGGCTTATGAGCGTTGTGAGTCTGAAGCCATTGCCGCGTTTGGATCGGGTGATCTTTATGTAGAGCAATTGGTTCGTCACGCTCGTCATATTGAGGTGCAAATCATTGGCGACGGTCAAGGTAACGTAGTGCATGTAGGTGAACGTGAGTGCAGCTTGCAACGTCGTCAACAAAAAGTAATAGAGGTAGCACCTAGCCCAAGTCTTACCCCTGATCTGCGCCAGAAACTTTATGATGCAGCGTTGGTGTTAGCGCATCATTGTAATTATCGCAGTTTGGGCACGGTGGAGTTTTTAGTCAATAGCGACCCACTCAATGAGACCGATGAATTCTTTTTTATCGAAACCAACCCCCGTGTGCAAGTGGAGCACACCGTCACTGAAATGGTCAGTGGCTTGGATTTAGTGATAGTTCAGCTAAAAATTGCGGGTGGCAGTACTCTTTCTGAGTTGGGACTCACTCAAGAAAGCATCGGCGCCCCTCAAGGTTATGCCGTACAGTTGCGTATTAATATGGAAACGGTGAATGGCCAAGGGGAAATCCAACCCACTGGTGGTACCTTGAATACCTTTGAATTACCCAGCGGTCCAGGTATTCGTGTGGACAGCTTAGGTTACAGCGGTTACCCGACTAGCCTTCACTATGATTCCCTGTTAGCCAAAGTTATTGTCCATAGCCAGTCAAATCACTTTGCTGACGCCATTAATAAAGCTGCACGCAGTTTACGAGAATGCCACATCCGTGGTGTGGATACTAATATTGGGTTGTTGCTACAGCTGCTTAAAACCGACGCCATTATCGTTAACGATATTTATACCCGTTATTTAGATGACAATTTATCAGATTTATTAGTTGCCTTGGAACAAGCTTCTCATACGCCGCTTTATTTTGAATCCAGTAATGTAGATCATCCGGAACATTTATCTAATACTGATAAAGGTGCGCCTGATAGTTGCCAAGCCATACGAACATCCATGCAGGGAGTAATGGTTGAAGTGAGTGTGACTAAAGGGGACAGAGTATTAGCCGGGCAGCAGGTGGCGGTGATTGAATCCATGAAAATGGAACATGTGCTTACTGCTCATGTTGGCGGCATCGTACAACGTATCGACCAACAAGCCGGAGATGGCTTACAACGCAATCAGGTCATTTTGTATATAGAGCCCCTTGATGGCTTGACCAGCGCAAGTTCTGAAATTCAAACCGTGGCCATTGATTATATTCGTCCTGATTTACAAGAATTGATTGATCGCCAAGCCAAGTTGCAAGACATCGCGCGTCCAGAGGCAATGGCGAAACTTCACGGTAGAGGCCGCCGAAGTGCCCGTGAAAATATTGAAGACTTAATTGACGAAGGCACATTTTTGGAATTTGGTGGTTTAGCGGTGGCTGCACAACGTCGCCGTCGTTCCATGGACGATTTAGTGAAAAACACCCCAGCCGATGGTTTGGTCACAGGCTTGGCCAGTGTCAATGGTGACATCTTTGGATTAGAGGGGCAGCGTAGTCGCTGTGCAGTGTTGTCTTATGACTACTCAGTACTAGCCGGTACTCAGGGCTATTACAACCATCACAAAACTGATCGAATTCTTGAATTGGCCTTAGAGCAACAATTACCGGTTATTTTCTTCTGCGAAGGGGGCGGTGGACGTCCCGGTGATGTGGATTTCCCTGATATTATTGGCCTCAGTGTCTCCAGTTTTACCACCATGGCTAAACTCAGTGGTTTGGTGCCTACTGTGGGAATTGCCAGTGGGCGCTGTTTTGCGGGTAATGCGGCATTTTTAGGCTGTCACAATGTAATTATTGCCACGGAAGATGCCAACGTAGGAATGGCGGGACCCGCCATGATAGAAGGAGGCGGGTTAGGTTCATTTCGACCGGAAGACGTGGGTCCTATGGATGTACAAACCGACAATGGAGTGGTGGATATTCTGGTGAAAGATGATGCCGAAGCGGTGCATGTGGCCAAACAATATTTATCGTATTTCCAAGGAGCTATTAAAGAATGGACATGTAGCGATCAACGTCGTCTACGACATCATATTCCTGAGAATCGTCTGCGCAGTTACGATGTGCGCGATATTATCGATGATTTAGCCGATAGCAATTCGGTGCTGGAACTGCGTCCTAATTTTGGTGGTGGCATCATCACCGCATTGATTCGTATTGAAGGTCGTCCAATGGGGTTAATTGCCAATAACTCTCGGCATTTAGGTGGTGCCATTGATTCAGCCGCCGCAGATAAAACCGCGCGTTTTATGCAGCTGTGCAATGGTTTTGATCTGCCTATATTAAGCTTATTGGATACGCCTGGATTTATGGTGGGCCCAGAGGCAGAGAAGCAGGCGCAAGTACGTCACTTCGCCAGAATGTTTGTGACAGGCGCTAATGCTGACATTCCGTTTTTGACGATTTGTCTGCGCAAAGGTTATGGTTTGGGAGCTCAAGCTATGGCGGCGGGCAGTTTCAAAGATCCATTCTTCATTATTAGTTGGCCTACTGGGGAGTTTGGTCCTATGGGGCTCGAAGGAGAAGTTCGCCTTGGACATAAGAAACAACTGGAGGCCATCGAAGACCCTGCGGAACAAAAAGCGTTGTTTGATGACTTAGTGGCTAAAGCCTATGAGCGTGGTAAAGCTGTTCATGCAGCGTCTACCCTAGATTTGGATAATGTGATTGACCCAGCAGATACTCGAAATTGGGTAGTTCAAGGGCTGAAATGCAGTAAGCCAATAGCGTCAAGAAAAGGGAAAAAAGTGCCGTTTGTGGATACTTGGTAAATTTCAAGTTGATGAACAGACGACTAATAATAAGCCCTATAAAGTTTACATTTAAACTAAATAATACTAATTGATACAGGATATATTATGCAATCCACAATGATGAACCAACCACTAACGATTACTTCTATTATGGAGTTTGCTGACAAAGTCTATCCCAATCAGGAAATCGTATCAGTAACACTTGACAACCCAAACCACAGATACCTATATAAAGATGCGTTTAGACGTACGCGTCAGTTGGCAAATGCACTTGAATCAATGGGGCTAAAGCAAGGTGATGTAGTTGCCACAATGGCGTGGAATGATTATCGCCATTTTGAACTTTATTACGCCATTTCGTGCTCAGGTATGGTTTGCCATACTATCAATCCTCGGTTATTTGACGATCAAATTGAATACATAATTAATCATGCTGAAGATCAATGGATTTTTATTGATCCACTGTTTGTGCCTAAGCTTGAAGCTATGCAGGACAAAATGCCAAATATAAAAGGTTTTGTTGTCCTGACCTCTGAGCGAAATATGCCTAAAACATCTCTGCGTAATGTTTTTTGTTATGAATCATTAATCGCCACGCATACTGAGCAATTTAATTGGCCAATGCTAGATGAAAATACTGCCTCTGCACTTTGTTATACCTCAGGAACCACAGGAAACCCAAAAGGGGTGGTCTATAGTCATCGTTCAACCGTATTGCATTCATATGCCTCAAACATGCCAAATGCATCCGGCATCAAACACCAAGACGTAGTAATGCCAATCGTCCCGATGTTTCATGTAAATGGGTGGGGCGTTGTATATTCAGTTCCTATGAGTGGCGCTAAACTGGTGATGCCGGGACTCAAAATGGCTGATGGTGAAATGTTAACAACGTTAATTAACAATGAGAAAGTCACAATATCATCTGGCGTGCCAACAATATGGCAGGCTTTGTTAGATTACCTCAACACCAGTGGTAGCACTATCAAGAGCATAAAGCGCCTCGGCGTTGGTGGGGCAGCTTGCCCACTGTCGATATTCAAGGAATTTAAAGAAAAATATAATGTTAATGTAGAACAAGGCTGGGGTATGACTGAAACAAGCCCTCTTGGTACATGCAACATAATGGATGATACCGATTACGATTTGCCTGAAGAAGAGTTCAATCAAAAAATAGTACGTCAGGGTCGTCCAGTCTTTGGTGTAGACCTACGTATTGTTGATGATGAAGGTAACGAGTTGCCATGGGATGGAAAATCTTTTGGCGATGTGCAAGTACGTGGTTCATGGATAACACAAAGCTATCATAAATTAGAAGACGAATTTACACAGGATGGTTGGTTTAATACTGGCGATGTTGCCTATATGGATAATGAATCTCGAATGCAGATTACAGACCGCCGCAAAGATATCATAAAATCTGGAGGGGAGTGGATCTCTACAGTTGAGCTGGAAAACCAAGCATTTAACCACCTTGATATTGCTGAAGCTGCGGTGATAGGAGTAAATCATGATAAGTGGACCGAGCGGCCATTGTTGCTAGTAGTAGTCAAATCAGGAAAAAGTATTAGTTCGGATGAAATGCTTGCTTGGTTTAAGGGAAAGGTGGCCACGTGGTGGATACCAAGCGCTTGTGAGTTTGTCGAAGAACTGCCCCATACGGCGACAGGTAAGCTAGATAAGAAAGTTTTGAAAGAACAGTATAAAGGCTATGTATGGCCTGAGTTTGCTTAGCTTGCTTAGTTGTCTGAGTTGTCTGAGTTGTCTTATTGAGAGGTAGGGGTAATTCCCCTATGTATCAATAAACTAGTTATGCGTTGACTCTAGTGATTATGCAGGTAGCTATAGCGTGAGCTAACAATTTGTTTTCTTCTGAATAAAATAGCCATCAGATAGCACTACTCGTTTCGAAATACTTATTATACCAATTGGATTAAGTTTTTGGTTTATTGGCACTGGTCTCACCATTTTTACCTAAAAATCAATAGTGGCATACGGAAATCTGAAACGATGTGGAACAGAGAAAATTGTAACGATTGCGACTAAAAGTCCCTTGTTTCATTACTAATACTCAGTTCTTCCTCTTTATCGGCATTGAACGGGTAAATAGTTTCAATAAATAATTATTAACACAGCTTATAGTTATGTATTCAAAATTAGAATTTCTGATTTGATATTTGTTATGAGAACATAAGACACAAATTGGTATAAATCAAAAAATGGGAATGCATAATGGCTATTGGTGTTACAGCAAAGTTACAAGTACTCGCAGGTAAAAATAAAGAATTTGAAGTTGTTTTTAAACAGTTAGTTTCTGCTGTACTTGCCAATGAAAAAGGTTGTTTACTTTACGCATTTCACCAATCTCGTGATGATGCCCAAACTTATATCATACTAGAACAATACGATGACGAAACAGCATTGCACGTTCATACTAAAACTGAACATTATCAACGTCTTGGTAAAGAAATGGCGGTTTTTTTGGCTGCAGCTCCGCAAATAGAGTTAATGGATAGTATTTAAAGCAAGTTTCTATTATTAGCGCCTTAACTACTGTTTCGGCCATGTTACATAGAACAAAACATAACAAATTTAAGGTCGATGATATGAATCAATTTTCAGGTAAAACAGTGGTTATAAGTGGTGGTGCAGAAGGCATTGGTTTTGGTATCGCTTGTGCTATGGGTAAACAAGGGATGAATGTTGTATTAGGGGATATTGATGCTAATCAACTCGATATTGCTCGCACAAAATTAGAAAATGAAAACATCAATGTATTGACCGTTCAAATGGACGTAACTGACCTTTCCCAATGGCAAAACGTAGCTGACAAAGCTATTGAACGTTTTGGTAAAATTCACATGCTGGTAAATAACGCAGGGGTTGGTAGTAATCCTGGTACTATTGAGCAAACTGATGACAAAGATTGGCGTTGGGTGCTTGATGTAAATCTTATGGGTGTTATTTATGGTACGCAAACTATGGTGCCTTTTATGAAAAAGCACGGTGAACAAAGTTGGTTAATTAACGTAGCGTCTATGGCAGGAATGATGGGTATACCTACCGCTGGTGCTTATACTGCTACTAAGGTAGCGGTAGTTGGCATGTCTGAAAGTTGGTATGCCGAATTAAAACCACACAACATTCAAGTATCAGTACTTTGCCCTGCTTTTGTTAAAACACGTATTAATTTATCTACCCGAAACAAACCTGCGGAACTTAAGAGTGAAAAAGAAAATAACGCCGATGCAGCTAAGCCTTCCTCTGCGGCCAAGCACATGCAAAAAGTGATTGATAATGGTTTGTCTCCAGCCATTGTTGGTGAGCGTGTGGTTGAGGCGGTTAGTAATAAAGAGCTCTATATATTTACACACCCTAACTACCGTAAAGTAATACAAAAACGTTTTAAATCCATTGATGATGCGTTTGCTCGTGCTGAGTCAAGTCAATTATTAACCAGTGTCATTGACGAAGAAATTGCATTGTTTTCGAAATAATAAAGCGCCTCATTTAGCGTTAAATAAAAACAACTAACAGTTGAACTACAGCCGAGCATGTTAAGGATATTCGTCATATTACTAATATGAATAGTGAGTTATTCAAACTACAAATTTGACACTTACAGGCTGTTACGTTGATATTAGATATAGACTTTGTCGGTTGTACAGCTTTGTACTTTAGTGTGGCAAATTACTAAATAGTCGCCAATAATAAAACAAATAAAAGGGTAGCGAAATGACGTTAAAGAGTGCGCAAGACGATGTAAACCCACAAATGCTAGAAACATCTAAACCTAAGTCAAATACCAATAAATATTATGCACTAATACTACTCACAATTGTTTATACATTTAACTTTGTTGACCGTCAGTTGTTAGCCATATTGCAAGAAACTATTAAGGCGGATTTACAACTCTCAGATAGCCAATTAGGTCTACTTACAGGCGTTGCGTTTGCGGTATTTTATGTCACAGCTGGTATCCCAATTGCGCGTTGGGCAGATCGAGGGAATAGACGAAACATTATTTCTATTTCGTTATTTTTATGGAGTTTAATGACCGCAGTGAGTGGTTTTGTACAAAATTACGCGCAATTAGTATTAGCACGTATTGGTGTTGGTATTGGTGAGGCCGGAGGCAGCCCACCATCTCACTCTATAATCTCTGATATTTTCCCCCCTGAGTCTCGTGCTAGTGCTTTAGGTTTTTATTCCACTGGTGTCAATATTGGCATATTGTTTGGATTTTTATTGGGTGGTTGGCTTAATGAAATATTTGGTTGGCGTACCGCTTTTATTGTTGTTGGTGCTCCAGGTATTTTGTTGGCAATTATTGTTAGAATGACTTTGGTAGAGCCGATCCGAGGATTGTCTGAAAATAGAGAAGCGAATGATGATAAGTCTTCATTTAGAGGCGTGGTCAAATTGTTATGGCGTACCGTTTCGTTTAGACACCTAGCGTTGGCATCTGGCCTTAATGCTTTTGTTAGTTATAGTTCTACAAGTTGGGTGGCATCATTTATGATACGAATTCATGGTATGTCAACGGGGGAACTAGGGACTTGGCTTGCACTTATTGTTGGTGTCTTTGGCGCGATAGGTGTCTTTGGAGGCGGTGTTTTGGCAGACAAATTCGCTAAAAAAGATAAACGGTGGTACGCATGGTTACCTGCGCTGACGGGTCTTATTTCATTGCCATTTTCAATTGCCTTTTTCACCATAGATAATGCATACACAGCATTACTTTGTTTTGTTGTACCTTCTACATTAGCGAATTTATATTTGGGTAGTGTACTTGCAACAACACATGGTCTTGTTGGTCTTAGAATGCGAGCGATGGCATCAGCAATATTATTTTTAATTCTTAATGTTATAGGATTAGGACTAGGCCCTTGGATTATTGGCATGCTGAGTGATTATCTGTCTGATAGTTATCAACATGAGTCGCTGCGCTATGCAATGTTATATGTATTGCCTGCCGTGAGCTTTTGGTCTATTTGTCATTTTTATTTAGCAGCCAAAACTTTACGAAATGATTTAGCCAATGCTCCAAGTTAGCATAGGTTAAAGAAGGTTTCCTAGTAATTTATATGTACTATTTTGAAATTAGTTTATGTGAATTTTAATTATAGCTAGGGTTAATAACACAATAAAATTACTGGAATTCATGTAATGAAAATATTTGAAACTCGCACAGCACCAAACCCTCGTCGTGTAAGGATGTTTCTTGCCGAAAAAGGGGTTGAGATGGAGTATGTTCAAGTTGATATTGGTGCTGGAGAGAACTTAACTCCTGAAATGCGCGCTAAAAATCCGACCACTAAAATACCTTTTTTAGAGTTAGATGATGGTACCTGTATTGGTGAAACACTTGCTATTTGTCGTTATTTTGAAGAAATAAACCCTAAGAATCCATTAATGGGGCGAACACCTTTAGAAAAAGCACAGGTTGAAATGTGGCAGCGGCGTGTTGAGTTCCATTTTATGTTACCTATAGGCATGTGTTTTCAGCATACAAGTGGATATTTTAAAGATCGTATGACGACAGTAATAGAGTGGGGAAAAGTATCAGGAGAGAATGCGCTCGCATATTTTGATGAGTTAAATGAGCATTTAAAAGAGTCGACATATCTTGTGGGAGATTATTTCAGTATTGCAGATATCATTTTGCTCTGTGCAATAGATTTTGCTCGTGTAGTAAAAATTCGCCCTAGCGATGAACATGTTCACTTACATCGTTGGTATAAAAAAATATCAGAGCGTCCAAGTTACAAAGCTTAAGAATGGGAAAAATATGATAGATCTTTATACCTCAGCAACACCTAATGGCTGGAAGGCTTCAGTTGCCCTAGAGGAAATGGCTATTGAATATCAAGTTTACGTCATTGACTTGATGAAAGCAGAGCAAAAGTCTGAAGAGTTTTTAAAGCTATGCCCTAATGGACGTATTCCAGCCATTGTAGATCGAAACAATGATAACTTTGCGGTATTTGAAACTGGCGCAATTATGATTTATTTAGCTGAAAAATCAGGACAGTTTTTACCTACAGGAAAAAAAGAACGTTCGCAGGTGATGCAATGGTTAATGTTTCAAATGAGCGGAATAGGACCAATGATGGGGCAAGCGAATGTTTTCTATCGTTATTTTCCAAAAAAAATCCAACCGGTAATCGATCGTTATCAAAATGAAGTGAAAAGATTATTTTCAGTACTAGATTTACAGTTAAAAGAGAGTGAATACTTAACACCAGAATATTCTATAGCAGATATGGCAAACTGGTGTTGGGTACATACTCATGAGTGGTCAGGTGTAAATTTAGATGATTTGCCTAATTTGAAACGATGGGTGGATCAAATAGCGTTACGTCCGGCGGTTCAAAAAGGTATTGCTGTACCAGAGCGTATTAAAGTCGACAAAGAAGCCTTTATTGAAGGCGCTAGAAGTATAGTGACGGAATAACTGGCGGGTAAACCGATAACTGAAATCACCTTAGTAATCTTGTAGGTGTTTACTGGATAATTCGGTATTAAAACACACATAACACATGACTCCGTCAAGATTGAATGATGTATAGTTAACAGTTATACTTTTTCTTATGAAAATTATTAAAGATAAAGATAGTTACCACCATGGTGATTTACGCACTACGTTATTAAACGTTGCGAGTGAAATGCTCAAGGAAAATGGTATAGAAGAAGTTTCTTTGCGTAAACTTGGTGCTCGTGTTGGTGTATCTAGAGCTGCTCCTTACCATCATTTCAAAGACAAAAACGCTTTACTTTGTGCCATTGCAGAAGGCGGATTTAAACAATTGCACCAAATTTATAAAAATGGCTTTGACAATACCCAAATATCACATGAAGAAAATTTTCGTCTATTTATCCATAATTATGTGCAATTCGCCAAAAGTAATCCTGATCTTTATGAGTTGATGTTTGGTCGAACCATTTGGAAAAATGAAAGTAGCACGCAGGAGTTACGCGATACAGCCTATCCTTGTTTTCAGTTTAAGCTAAAAATGACTAAACAATGGCAAGAACAAGGTTTATTTAACGTTAATAATAACGAGCTACGAGCTTCACAAGTATTCTGGGGCACAGTGCATGGTATAGCAAAACTATTTATTGATGGTATTTATACAGATAACAATAAAATAGAAGAAATATGCGATTTTGCTGTGAACATGTTTTTATCAAGAGCACACACATTGAAGTAAAAGGGTATAAAACAGAGTGTCTAGTTGTTTATAGGTGAATAAACAACTTTTAATATTATTAATAGTCACTTTAAATATTGATTCATTTCACCATTTCTGTTTTTGATGATGCCATAATCAGTTTGTTTCTCATCCATTTATTGGCCGGTTCCTTATCTACATTGGTATGCCAGTACAAATGAATATCAAGACTAGGTAAATCAACGGGCATTGGAAAAATAGAAATATCGAGCATTTTACTGTACATTTCTGCTGCTTTTTTGGGTAAAGTGAATATTTTTTCGCTGGTTATTGTGATCATACACGCAGCTAATGCGTGCTGACACCTTAATGCTATTTTACGATGAAAACCTAACCTAGATAACTCAAAGTCTTCAAGTCCAGGCCCACTAGAGCGGCTTGAAACTAATATATGTTCGAGACTAAGGTAGGTTTCCAAATCTAAACCTTGAGTAATAGCTGGGTGGTTTTTACGTGTAATAACAACGTATTGGTCTTGCTCTAGTTGTTTATGTAAAATATTATTGCTAACAGGAACTAATGCATCAATAGCTAAATCTATATCTCCGCTCGCTAATTTATTTTCCAATTCACTTCGATTAACTCTCCTGTTACTTTTTAAAGTAATATGTGGAGACTCTTTTGTTAAGCTTTGCATCAGCGGTGGTAAATAGGTTGCTTCTAACGAACCCAGTAGGGATATAGTAAAATGCTTTCGAGAAGTCATGGGTTCAAATTGCCGTGATTGTACTAAACAGACGCGCAATTGATATAACGCTTCTCGAACGTCTGCAACGACATTTTTAGCCACGGGTGTTGGCCGCATTTCATTGCCTTGTCGAATAAATAAGGGGTCATCGAAATATGTGCGTAATTTCCCTAATGAATGGCTAACCGCAGGTTGTGATAAATTTAACACCGATGCGGCTTTAGTTAAGTTACCTTCACAATATATTGCGTCGAAAACAATAAACAAATTTAAATCTATTTTCATATATCCCTTATTAACTTCATTTATCAAGAATCAAGACTGAAATGATGCGGTTAATCAACACCTACTATTCTATTAATAAATAGTAGGTCATTAAAACTATTCATTTGTTTAATTTATATAATGGATTTAGGATAGTCAAGTATTTTTGATATAGCGACCTGAATAAATTTACGTCTAGCTATTTTCAGTGGAATTAAGGAGTTATGTGCTTGTTAACATAAAAAGTAACAAATATAACAAGATTAGGTAACTATTTGAAAACTCCAGCATTAAAATATAAATTTTTCATTAAATCAGGGCGGTAAAATGGCGGCAATCTATTTAATTCGACATGGCCAAGCGTCTTTTGGTAGCGCTGATTATGACCAATTGTCAGATATGGGCAGTGAACAATCAAAACTACTTGGTAAGTTCTGGCAATCTATGCCAGCACCCGACAAAGTTTATGCAGGAGACTTACTTCGCCATGGGCAAACGTTAGAGCAATTTTTACTTGGCTATCAAGGAAAAGAGTCTTCCGTTATTTTGCATTCGGGCTTTAATGAGTTTGATCATGTCGATATGTTGACTTGTTATGATGAAAAATGGAAAAGTTTTGCTCAAATGAGTACCTTAATTGGTCAGCAACCTGATGCGAATAAAACCTTTCAGAAAGAATTTTCTCAAGCAATTAATCGTTGGATCTGTGGAGAAAACGATAGTGATTACAAAGAAACTTGGGGCCAATTTAAGAAACGTTGTGTAGATGCTTTACACGATGTTATTAATCAAGAATTAACTAGCAAAAGAATGGTTGATGATTCAGGGCATGCACAAGATATTTGTATTTTTACCTCAGGCGGCACTATTTCGGTGATCGTACAGCATATTTTAGGGTTAACTGATGAAAAAGCATTAATCGTAAATCAGCAGTTAAGAAATACAAGTGTCACTAAGTTACTCTTTTCTGAAAACAATTTAAGTATTGATTATCTCAATAACTACAGCCATTTAGCACATGCAGGGGCTGACTGGATAACATTTAGATAACCAATATCAATACGAACAAAATATCAAGCAGGAGCTTAAGCATGAATAAAGATTTATTTGATTTAACAGGAAAAGTAGCACTAGTCACAGGTGCAAGTCGTGGTATTGGTGAAAGTATCGCCAAATTGTTAGCGCAACACGGTGCTCACGTTATTGTTTCAAGTCGTAAAGTTGAAGGTTGTCAAGCAGTTGTTGACAGTATTGTTAAAGCGGGTGGTAGTGCGCAAGCAATTGCTTGTCATATTGGTGAAATGGAACAAATTGAATCAATATTTAATCAAATTTCATCAGAGCACGGTAAATTAGATATTTTAGTGAACAACGCGGCAGCGAACCCATATTTTGGCCACGTATTAGATACTGATTTAGGTGCTTTTCAAAAAACCGTAGATGTTAATATCCGAGGTTACTTTTTCATGTCTACTATCGGCGCTAAATTGATGAAAGAAAATGATGGTGGCGCTATTGTGAATGTAGCTTCTATCAATGGTGTTATACCGGGCGACTATCAAGGCATTTATTCTATTACCAAGGCAGCTGTTATTTCTATAACTAAAACCTTCGCAAAAGAATGTGCACAGTTCAATATTCGCGTTAATGCTTTATTACCGGGTGGAACAGATACTAAATTTGCTTCAACGCTAGTAAACAACCCTAAAATACTTGAACAAATGATGCACCACGTACCAATGAAACGCGTTGCACAACCTGATGAAATGGCAGGCACGGTACTTTATCTCGTTTCAAATGCTTCAAGTTATACCACAGGTACTGCTATCAATGTTGATGGTGGCTTCTTAATTGGTTAATAGCTCATAGGATAGCGTTGTTCGGTTAAGTTACCGATTAAGCTAACCATAGTGCAATGATGAATAAGAGGGGTCTGTTACAAAATCAGCAGGTCCTAAAAAAAGAACAATTTTAATACAAATTAAAAATTGAGGAAATTTCATGGGTAACAACAATTCTGATAAATTATTTGAGTCATTTACAACGGGTGACTTAATTTTAAAAAACCGAACGGTTATGGCTCCAATGACTCGATCTTTTTCGCCTAACTATGTTCCAAGTAAAGAGGTAGCACAATATTACCGCCGAAGAGCTGAAGGAAATGTAGGTTTAATCATTACCGAAGGTACTTTTATCTCACACAAAGCCGCGAATGGTTACGATCGTATTCCTGCTATTTATGGTGAAGAAGCGTTAGCCGGTTGGAAGCATGTTATTGATGAAGTACATGCTGCAGGCGGTAAAATTGCGCCACAGCTTTGGCATGTTGGTTCTGTAAGAAAAGAAGGTACAGGCCCTGATGAATCTGTTCCTGCATATAGTCCATCAGGACTATTTAAGCCAGGTGCAAAAAATGGCGTTGCCATGACCCAAGAAGATATTAATGAAGTTGTTTCTTCATTTGCTCAAGCGGCGGCTGACTCAAAGGATATTGGCTTTGACGCCATTGAAGTACATGGTGCTCATGGTTATTTAGTTGATCAGTTTTTCTGGGAAGGCACAAACCAAAGGGATGATAAATACGGTGGTTCATTAGAAAACCGAGCGCGTTTCGCCATAGAAATTGTTGAAGCTATCCGCGCCGCAGTTGGTGAAGATTTCCCTATTATTTTCAGGTTTTCTCAGTGGAAACAACAAGATTACAATGCCAAGCTTTGCCAAACACCTGAAGAATTAGAAATGTTTTTAACGTTATTAACAAATGCAGGCGTTGATATTTTTCACGCAAGTACTCGTCGTTTTTGGTTACCTGAATTTGAAGGCTCAGACCTCAACCTTGCAGGGTGGACGAAAAAGTTAACGAATAAGCCGGTTATTACCGTAGGTAGTGTTGGTTTAGATAGTGACTTTACAGGTGAAGGAAGTATGGACTTAAGCGGTACGTCTAACCCAACAGGTATTGATGGTTTATTAGAACGTTTGAATAACAATGAGTTTGATTTAGTTGCGATTGGTCGTGCTTTGTTAGTTGATCCAGAATGGGTAAATAAAGTGCGAGATAATAAAGAAGATGAAATAGCGCAATTTAATAAAAAAGCATTAATGTCATTAAGTTAACTGACTTAAGCTAACACTTTACTGTCGTGATAGCTTAAATTTAAAAAAGAAATATCAAACATAAAAACGGCATGTTGGCCGAATAAGGATAATCCCATGGATTTTGAATACAGTGACAAGGTTAAAGAATTAATAAATCGTGTAACTTCATTTATGGAAGAATATGTCTACCCGAATGAAGAAAAAATGCATGAACAAGTAGATTTAGACCCTTGGTCAACACCGCCGTTAATGGAAGAGTTAAAAGCCAAAGCAAGATCGCAAGGTTTATGGAATTTATTTCTTCCTGTAGCTTATGGAAAATATAGTGCAGGTTTAACGAATCTAGAATATGCACCCTTGGCTGAAATCATGGGTAAGGTCATGTGGGCATCAGAAGTATTTAACTGTGCAGCACCTGATACTGGCAATATGGAGGTATTAGCTAAATATGGTAATGACGCGCAGAAAAAGCAATGGTTAGAACCATTACTTGAAGGGAAAATTCGTTCAGCGTTTGCGATGACAGAGCCTGAAGTTGCCTCAAGTGATGCAACTAACATTGAATTACGTATTGAACGAGATGGTGATGAGTATGTTATTAATGGCCGTAAATTTTATATTAGTGGTGCCTGTCGTAAACAATGCGAAATTATGATTGTAATGGGCAAAACAGATCCTGAAAATAGCAATCGTTATATTCAACAATCACAAGTACTTGTCCCTATGAATACACAGGGTGTTACTATGATTCGTCCAATGAGAGTATTTGGTTATAACGATGCACCAGAAGGTCATGCCGAAGTGAATTTTGACAATGTACGTGTGCCAGTTGGAAATATTATTGTTGGCGAAGGCAAAGGTTTTGAAATTGCCCAAGGGCGTTTAGGCCCTGGACGCATTCATCACTGTATGCGCTCGATTGGTGTAGCACAGCGCGCATTAGACTTAATGTGTAAACGCGTTAACGAACGTATTGTTTTTGGTAGACCAATGATAAAGCAACAATCGATACGTGAAAATATTGCACAATCTGCTTGTCAAATTGAGCAAGCCCGTTTAATGACGCTTAAAGCAGCACAAAAAATGGATACCGATGGCAACAAGGCAGCTAAAGATTTAATCGCGATGATCAAAATTGTTGCACCTAGTATGTCCTTGGATGTTCTAGACCGTGCTATTCAATGTCATGGCGCTGTTGGTGTAAGTCAAGATACTTTCTTAGCACATGCTTATGCTGGACAACGTACTTTGCGTTTAGCTGATGGGCCAGACGAAGTTCATATGATGCAGTTGGGGCGTGATCTTGTTAAGCAAAAAACAAGCTAAAGCCGCTAAATGTTGTAGCTCGAATGAATGTTTGAGTTACAACTAAAATAGTTGAATAAAATCAAGCTTCCTACGTATATTTAACATTTAAGAGTATGATCAAATGTCACAAGTTCTACCCATTGATATTGAAAAGTTAACCACTTATCTCGAAGCGAATATTGAAGGCTTTAAAGGGCCTATGACCCTTGATAAATTCCCCGGTGGGCAGTCAAACCCTACATTTAAAGTATCAGCACAATCAGGCGTTTATGTATTACGTAGACAACCTCCTGGAAAATTATTGAAATCAGCACATGCCGTTGACCGTGAATATAAAGTCCTTAATGCCTTAAAAAATAGTGATGTGCCTGTTGCGAAAGTTTTTCATCTTTGTGAAGACCGTAGCATTCTCGGTTCAATGTTTTATTTAATGGAATTTTGTGATGGTACGGTTTATTGGAGTGCCTCATTAGCAGAAATTGATACGAATGAACGCCGCTCACAAATGTATGATGCAATGAATAAGGCCCTAGTTTCTTTGCATAATATTGATGTTGGTGCCGTTGGTTTAAGCGACTACGGTAAAGCTGGAAACTATTTTGAGCGCCAACTAGCACGTTGGATAGTGCAATATAAAGCATCTGAGTTAGGCAAAATTCCTGCGATGGACGAACTTATTGAATGGTTAGAGAAAAACCAACCTGAAGATGACGGACGTGTATGTTTAGTTCATGGTGATTTTCGTTTAGACAATATGATGTTCCATAAAGATAAGCCTGAAATCATAGCGTTATTGGATTGGGAATTATCAACATTAGGCCATCCTTTTGCTGACTTAGCCTATCAATGTATGCAACTGCGCATGCCATCAGGAATGGGCAGTGTCGATGGTTTAAAAGATGTAGACCGTGCAAGTTTAGGTATACCGAGTGAAGAAGAATATGTGGCTCTTTATTGTCAACGCATGGGCATAGAAAAAATTGAGAACTGGACCTTTTGTCTTGCTTTTAGTTTCTTCCGTTTAGCGGCGATTGTACAAGGTGTTGCAAAACGTGCTGCTCAAGGAAACGCATCCAATGAAAATGCCAAAAAAGTCGGTGCATTTGTAAAGCCGTTAGCTCAAATGGCTTTACAAGTTATCGCACAAGACAAAGCGTAAACATTACGTCTAATTTATCAAAACAATAAAATATAGAGGAGTTATCCCATGGATCCATTATTAGACTTTACCGGCAAAGTTGCTGTTATCACAGGTGCCGCCCAAGGTTTTGGTAAATTATTAGCAGTAGCGCTCGCCGAACGCGGTGCAAAATTAGTCATTAGTGATATTAACGAAGATGGTGTTCAACAAGTGGCTGATGATATTGCGGCATCAGGTGCTGAAGTTTTTGCGTTAAAATGTGATGTATCTAAAAATGATGATTGTAAAGCAATGGTTGATACTGCTATTGAACATTTTGGTCGTGTAGATATTGGTGTTAACAATGCCGGGGTTGCTCATGGATTTCAAGCTTTACATGAGACTGATGAAGCATTAATGGATAGTCAATTTGCTGTTAATGTTAAAGGTGTGCAATTTGGTATGAGTCACCAAATTACACAAATGTTGAAACAAGAAGGCGGCGCTATTTTAAATGTGAGTTCAATGGCGGGAATAAGCGGTGCAGCAAGAGTAGGCGCTTATTCAATGGCAAAACATGCCGTAATCGGTTTAACAAAAACAGGCGCCGTGGAATATGGTCGTCATAATATTAGAATTAATGCTATATGCCCGTTTTTTACTTTAACGCAAATGGTTACTGATATGGCTGATAACAGTATGCAAGATAAAATGAGTCGAGGTGCGCCAATGAAACGATTAGGTGAACCAAAAGAAATAGTCGCAATGATGTTGATGATGCTGTCTCCAGCAAATACTTACATGACGGGACAGTGTATTGCGATAGATGGCGGTGTGTCAGCAACTTAGCTCTTTGCAAATTAACCGTACAAATTAAATTTTAGTAATTCCATCAGTAGAAAATAAGAAATAAGAAGAGAATGACATGCCTGCAACATTAATGAATGAACGTGATCTAACGTTTATGCTTTACGAACTTTTTGATAGTGAAGCGCTAATTAACAGAGAGCGTTATCAAGATCATGATCGCCATACTTTTAATGAAGTAGTAAATACTGCAAAAGCGATTGCAGAGAAACACTTTCTTCCAATTCGTCAAAAACTTGATACCCATCAGCCAACCTTTGATGGTAAAAAAGTTCATTTAATTCCTGAACTTAAACCTGCGATAGATGCGGTAAATGAAGCGGGTATCGCATCTGCTACTGCTGATTATGACTTAGGTGGTATGCAACTTCCGCCTATAATTGCGAGTGCCGCAGGTGCCTATCTATCTGTTGCTGGCGGTGTTGGCATGGGCTACAACATGTTAACCACGGCTAACGCAAATTTATTGCAAGCACATGGCAGTGATGATCTTATTGAAACTTGGGTTAAACCAATGCGTGAAGGTCGCTTTATGGGCACCATGGCAATGACTGAGCCGGGCAGTGGTTCTGGTTTAGGTGACTTAACCACTAAAGCGGTTAAAGCAGACGACGGCACTTATCGAATTTCGGGTAATAAAATTTTCATCTCTGGTGGTGATCACGATTTAAGTGAAAATATTGTTCACTTGGTATTAGCACGATTACAAGGTGCCCCCAAAGGAGTTAAAGGTATATCACTTTTTGTTGTTCCTAAGTTTTTACTTAAGGATGATGGTTCCATTGGGGAAGATAATGAAGTCGCGTTAGCGGGTTTATTTCACAAAATGGGAGGCCGAGCACAAACCTCCACGGCGTTAAGTTTTGGTGAAAGAAAGGGGTCAATTGGTTATTTAGTAGGTGAAGAAAACGCTGGTCTGAAATACATGTTCCACATGATGAACGAAGCGCGCATTATGGTCGGTACCGGTGGTGCGGTACTGGCAGTAGCTGGTTATCAGTATTCGGTTGATTATGCGAAAAATCGACCGCAAGGTCGTTTACCTTCATGTAAAGATCCGCTATCGCCTATGGTTAATATTATTGAGCATGCCGATGTAAAACGCATGTTATTAGCACAAAAATCGGTTGCTGAGGGGGCATTGTCATTAGTATTGTATGGCACACAATTAAGCGATGATGAACGTACTGCGCCCACACAAGAACAGCGTGAACATGCACATATGTTATTAGATTTTTTAACTCCTGTTATTAAATCATGGCCTTCTGAAAATGGTCCAAAGGCGAATTCATATGCCATTCAGGTTTTAGGTGGACATGGTTATATTAATGAACATCCAGTTGAAATGTTCTATCGTGATAATCGTTTAAACCCGATTCATGAAGGGACTACGTGTATTCAATCGCTAGACTTATTAACGCGTAAAGTGCCGATGAATAAATTAGCTGGTTATATGGCAACGTTAGCTGAAATTGAAAAGACCATTGCTATTGCCAATAACATAGAAAAACTTACTGGTTATGCTAACGAGTTAAATGAAGCGCTTGTCACACTCAAAAAAACCACGTCAGTATTATTAACGGCAATGCAAACAGAAAACATTGATCTAGTTTTATCTAACTCAGTTAAATACTTAGAGCTATTTGGTCATGTCATTATTGCGTGGTTATGGCTAAAACAAGGATTAGTTGCCTCACATGCGTTAGCTGAACAGCCACATGAAAGTGATGAACACTTTTATCGCGGAAAGTTACAAGCACTACAATATTTTTATCGTTTTGAATTGCCAAAAATAGGTGTGTGGTCAAATATTCTAACAAGTACTGACCGAACAAGTTTTGATATGCAGGCTGAATGGTTTTAACGTAGTCTAAGTACTTTAAAATTAATAAATAGCCATAAATCAAACTCATATTTTAAAAAAGCATTATCGATTTTATCGGTAGTGCTTTTTTCTTCTCTACCAATAGTCATTTTTGCTACAAGAATCCCTCACTTAGCTATTCCTATAATGAATAGCTAGATATCAAATCTATTCATTTGTTTTATCTATCTGCTCGGATTAGCATAGTTTATCGCTGAAATTGTATTCGTATATCGTTATGCGAAAAAATAAGAAGAGAGAATGATGCCTACAGTAATAAATAGAAATGACATTACCGATTCTATCGGTTTTCAAGCAGAGCCAACACCATGGCACGAAGTAACACAAGCGCAAATAAATCAGTTTGCCGACTGTACGCTTGATCATCAGTTTATCCATGTTGATGAAGAAAAAGCGAAAGCAACGCCGTTTGGTTCAACTATCGCACATGGTTTTTTATCCTTGTCGATGTTGTCTCATTTTGCTGAAGATTTTAGTGTCATGATTGATGGTTTTTACATGGGGCTTAATGCAGGTTTCGATAAAGTTAGATTTTTACAACCAGTAAAAGTTAATAGTCGCATTAGAGCTCACGCGAAAATACTTTCTATTGAAGAAAAAAAGCCAGGACAATTTCGTTTATGCACTGAAGTAACCGTTGAAATTGAAGGTGTCGATACACCGGCGTTAATTGCGGAATGGATTGGCGTACAAATGGTCAAATAGTCTACAAATAAAGGTTAGTAAATCGAACAAAATAATTAAAGAATTTGAAGGAAGCATTATGACAATTAGTTTTGAAGGTAAAGTCGCTATCGTAACTGGCGCAGGTAACGGTTTGGGTCGAACTCATGCGCTGGCACTAGCGGCACGTGGCGCTAAAGTTGTCGTTAATGATCTAGGAGGTGCTCGTGATGGTAGCGGCGCATCTTCACAGGCATCACAAGAAGTGGTGAGTTTAATTGAAGAGAATGGTGGTGAAGCCATTAGTCACGGCGCTAACGTTGCTAATTTTGACGAAGTGCAAGACATGGTCCAGCAAACGATGGACAAGTGGGGGCGTGTCGATATTCTTATCAATAATGCGGGCATATTACGCGATAAATCTTTTGCAAAAATGAGCTTAGATGATTTTAAATTAGTGATGGATGTTCATGTAATGGGCTCGGTTAATTGTACCAAAGCGGTTTGGGACATTATGCGTGAGCAAAATTATGGCCGTATTGTTATGACGACATCATCAAGTGGTATGTATGGTAACTTTGGTCAATCAAATTATGGCGCAGCAAAAATGGCTGTTTTGGGTTTGATGAATACTTTAGTCATTGAAGGTGCTAAAAATAACATTCGTATCAATGCATTAGCACCAACGGCCGGTACACGCATGACAGAAGATTTAATGCCTGAAGAAATAATCAAAGCGTTTGCACCAGAAGCCGTTACGGCAGGTATGCTGACGTTATGTGATGATGATGCCCCTAATCGCTTTATTCTATGTGCAGGTGCTGGTGGTTATGCAAGTGCAAGTATGTTTGAAACAGAAGGTTGTTTTATCCCACAAAATGCTCAAAACCCAGAAACAGTTCGTGAAAATTGGACAACTCTAACGGCTCAAGATAAGCAAGCAGCGTTAGAATCTGGCGCAAAACAAGGTGAAAAATTCGTGATGAAAGCTATGGCTTTCATGAAATCACAAAAGAATTAACGGTTACTAGTAAGTTTTAACAGTAATCCACTTGCACGAATACTAACAAATAGAATAAGGAACACACATGAGAGAAGCCGTTATCGTATCAGCCGCACGTACACCCATTGGTAAAGCATACAGAGGTGCATTTAATGATTTATCGGCGCCGACATTATCTGCCGTTGCAGTAAAAGCTGCAGTAGCTCGAGCTGGTATTGACCCCAGTGAAATAGAAGATTGTATTTTTGGCGCTGCTTTAACTCAAGGTAACCAAGGTATGAATTTTGGTCGTCAAGTAGCGATGGCAGCGGAACTGCCTGTTTCTGTTCCTGGCATGACTATTGATCGTCAATGTTCTTCAGGTTTAATGTCTATTGCTACAGCGGCCAATCACATTGTTTGTGATGGCGCACAAGTTGTCGTTGCTGGGGGTTGTGACTCAATCAGCCTAGTGCAAAATGACAAAATGAATATGCACCGTGCGGTTGACCCAAGTGTAAAGGCCTACCGCCCAGCAACGTATATGCCAATGCTTGATACGGCTGAAATAGTTGCTAATCGTTATGAAATTTCACGTGAAGAGCAAGATGCTTACGCCTTAAAATCTCAACAGCGTACAGCAACAGCACAAGCAGCAGGAAAGTTTGATGATGAAATTGTGCCCGTTACTTGTACAAAGTTAGTGATGGATAAAGCAACAGGTGATATTAGTAAAGAAGACGTTATCTTAACTAAAGATGAAGGTAATCGTCCATCAACAAATTTAGAAGGATTATCGGGTTTAAAAGCCGTTAAAGATAATGGTTCTATCACTGGCGGAAACGCTTCACAACTATCTGATGGTGCTGCGGCGGTTGTTGTTATGGAGCGCGAATTAGCCGAGCAACGAGGTCTTAAACCATTAGGAGCTTATCGTGGTATGGTCGTAGCAGGCTGTGAACCTGATGAAATGGGGATAGGCCCAATTTTCGCCATTCCAAAATTATTAGAACGCAACAACTTAACCATGGATGATATTGGTTTGTGGGAAATTAATGAAGCTTTTGCAGTGCAAGTTTTGTACTGTGCTGATAAATTGAATATTCCAGAAGATCGTTTAAATGTTAACGGTGGTGCAATATCTATAGGTCACCCATATGGCATGAGTGGCACACGTATGGTTATGCATGCACTTATTGAAGGTAAGCGTCGCGGCGTTAAATATGTTGTTATCAGTATGTGTATCGGTGGTGGCCAAGGTGCTGCGGGTTTGTTTGAAGTCTTATAAACTTCTTATTGTTATCAACATAATATAAAAATAATAAAGCGTGAGCAGCTAATAGCACTATTAGCTGTTTTATCCGTTTAAGAATGAGGAAAGTATTGTGGAAAAAATTTGGCTTGAAAAAAGTTACCCCCCTGGTGTTGCACATGAAATAGATGCAGATTATTACGACTCTATTGTCGATATGTTCCACATTTATACTAAACAATTTCAAAATAACACCGCATTTATTAATATGGATGCGTCCATTACATACGGTGAACTCGCTGAACAAGCCAAAACGTTTGCTGCGTATTTACAGCAAGATTTAGGGCTTAAAAAAGGCGAAAAATTCGCTATTATGTTACCTAATACGTTGCAATATCCTATCGCAGTATTTGGTGCTTTAATGGCTGGGTTAACGGTCGTTAATGTTAACCCACTCTATACTTCCCGTGAATTAGAACACCAACTGAAAGATTCAGAAACAAAAGCTATTCTAATTATTGAAAACTATGCACACGTGTTAGAAAAAGTAATTAAAAATACGGCGGTTCAACATGTTATTACCACAGGTGTAGGCGATCGACTTAAAAAGGTTAAAGGGGCAATTGTCAATTTTGCATTAAGGTATGTTAAAAAATTAGTGCCAGCTTATCACTTAGCAGGTGAAGTTAAGTTTAATGATGCAATGAAAAAAGGGGCTAATTTAACATTTTCACCTGTAGACATTAACAACAGCGATTTAGCTTTTTTACAATATACAGGCGGTACGACTGGCGTATCAAAAGGTGTGATGTTAACGCATCGTAATATGATTGCTAATATCGAACAGTCCAAAGCGATGACTACACCTGTTTATGAAAAGAGTATAGAGTTCTTAGTGACAGCATTACCTCTTTACCATATCTTTGCTTTAAGCGCTAATTGCTTAAGCTTTTTACCTACCGGTGGTACCAACTTATTAATCACCAATCCACGCGATATGGTTGGTTTTGTTAAAGAGCTGAGTAAGTATCAATTTAGTGTGATCACAGGGGTTAATACCTTATTTAATTCACTCTTACATACGCCGGGTTTTGCCGATTTAGATTTTAGTAAAGTAAAAATTTCTTTTGCTGGTGGTATGGCAACTCAGCGCCCAGTTGCAGAACATTGGGTAAAAGTTACTGGCAGTCATTTATTAGAAGGTTACGGGCTAACTGAATGCGCTCCAACAGTAACGTTAAGCCCTTATACTCAGTCCGAGTATAATGGTTCTATTGGTATTCCAGCAGCTTCAACTGAAGTTAAATTACTTGATGACAATGGTGAAGAAGTGCCGATGGGCGAGCCAGGAGAAATGTGGGTAAAAGGGCCACAAGTCATGAGTGGTTATTATAATCGACCAGAAGCTTCAGCCGAAGTATTAAAAGACGGTTGGCTAGCGACTGGCGATATAGTAACTGTTGATGAAAATGGTTTCTTTCATATAGTTGATCGTAAAAAGGATATGATCATTGTTTCAGGTTTTAATGTTTATCCAAATGAAATTGAAGAAGTTTTGGTTATGCATGAGGATATTTTAGAAGCAGCTGCTGTTGCTGCACCTTGTGACGTAACAGGCGAAAAAGTTAAAGTATTTATAGTTACCGAAAATAAAAGTCTGAATGAAGAAATTATTAAAGAACATTGCCAAACCCATTTAACAAAATATAAGTGTCCGAAAGAAATAGTCTTTATGGACGAGTTACCTAAAACCAATGTCGGTAAAATACTACGTAAAGAATTACGGTAAATAATACTGCATATAAAAGGGAATGATGAATGTTTGAAAATCTATTTTCTATGAAAGGAAAAACCTGTGTGATAACTGGTGGCTCTAGAGGTTTAGGTGCGTCTATGGCACAAGGATTTCTTGAGGCAGGAGCGAAACGTGTTTATATTACTGCACGCAAAGCTGAGGCTTGCATTGCTACGGCGCAAGAGTTAAGTCAATTTGGCGACTGCGTTGCTCTTCCTAGTGATGTCGCAACAAGCGAAGGGATAACGCATTTGGTTCAGGAAATAACTAAGCGCGAAAGTCATATCGATGTATTGGTAAATAATGCAGGTGCTGGCTGGGGAGCCCCTTTGGGGCAGTTTCCAGAAAAAGGTTGGGACAAAGTCATGGATATTAATGTCAAAAGTCCCTTTTTCTTAACTCAAGCTTTATTACCCTTATTAAAAAACAGTGCCAACAAAGAAAATACCGCTTCGGTGATTAATATTGGCTCAATTGCGGGTTTAGTCGGTAATGGTTTAGACAATTACAGTTATGCGGTTTCAAAGTCAGCCATTCATCAAGCAACTAGAATATTAGCAACGGAGTTAGCTGCTGCACATATTCGTGTAAATGCAATAGCGCCAGGAAGGTTCTATTCTAAAATGACCGAATTTCTCAGTACTGATAAAGCGGCTTTTGAAGAAGAGTTAAAGAGCATACCAATGAAACGTTGGGGAGAACCAACAGATATTGCTGGTGTTGCTATTATGTTAGCCAGTCAAGCGGGCGCTTTTATTACGGGACAAATAATTCCGGTCGATGGTGGAACTACATTAATTAATTAATGGTTTGAAAAATAAAGGCAGTACAATAATCAAAATCATACCAAGTAAAATAGAGAATCGAAAATTATTTGTTTTACTTGGTATAACTTATGTTCTACAACAACTAGAGAACTATCAACAATGACTAGCTCAAAACAATTATTTACTCTTATCTCTACAGATGGAAAGCTTGAAATATCTTTGAAAGATGTCGATGTACCTAAGCCTAAGCCTCATGAAGTGATAGTGCGTATTGAAGCCGCTCCAATCAATCCGTCAGATATGTGGCCTATGTTTGGTCCCGCAAATTTGGCTGAAGCAGAGCTTAATGCCGATAAATCAACCTTTACAGCACCAGTACATCCAAGTATTTTACCACGTATTAAATCACGTTTAGGTCAAGTATTACCTATTGGCAATGAAGGTGCTGGTATAGTTGTGGCTACTGGTGATAGTGAGGTAGCAAAGTCTTTAATGGGAAAAACGGTTGCCATCTTAACCGGTGGAACTTATGCTCAATATTGTTGTGTACCAGCACAAGCCTGCATTGTGCACAATGATGATACTTTACCCATTAATGCGGCCTCTTCTTTTGTAAACCCTTTGACCGCTTTGGGCATGGTAGAAACCATGCGCATGGAAGGACATACGGCATTAGTACATACCGCTGCAGCCTCTAGCTTAGGACAAATGCTTAATAAAATTTGTCTAGCTCAAGACGTTTCCTTGGTGAACATTGTTAGAAATCAGCAGCAGGTGGAAATACTCAAAGAAATTGGTGCCCAATACATTTGTGATTCGTCTAGTAAAACTTTCAAAGCTGATCTATACAAGGCTATTGATGAAACAGGTGCAACCTTAGCATTTGATGCCATAGGCGGTGGCGAAATAGTTAGCGATATACTAAACGCTATGGAACAGTCTGGCAGCAAAGACGCGGTAGGTTTTAATACGTATGGTTCAGAAGCAAACAAACAAGTTTATATTTATGGTGGGCTGGACTTTTCCCCGACAACGTTAAATCGTGCTTATGGTATGACATGGGGCATAGGAGGGTGGTTATTGATGAGGTTTTTAGGGAAGTTGAAGCCTGAAAAAATTAGTCAATTACAAAAACAAGTTGCTGATGAAATCAAAACAACGTTTGCCTGTGCGTTTACAGAAGAATTAAGTTTTGAACAAGCTCTGACTCCGGAGATTGCTTTGCAATACAACGCCAAAAAGACCGGCGAAAAATATCTTATTAATCCAAATAAAAACGCGTAAAATTAACATGTGGAGACTTGGCCTAGCTATAGTCTCCCCATTTCTTATCGTGCCTATGCACTTTTCTCAGGAACTCATTGATAACGTCATCTTCGACGTCTGTTGTTGAAGATTCCAGCCTAAAACACCACTGGAATGATGTTCGTTGGATTTTAGAACATACGTTCCTGAATAACCATTCTCTTCAAGCATTGCCTTGCTTTCGTCGGTTCTGAGCTTGTCGAAGGAAGCCTTTTAATTCTCGCTTCATGGAAAATTACTTAATGGACTTGGAATTATTCTATAGTTCAATATATTAAAAATATCTTAACTCGAATTGATGGTAATTATTTAAATATAAATCGTTGAGTAGTAAATGAATGGATGCTGGTTTTATACTGAAAGCACGGATGATGTAAATAAGAAAAAGTTCAGTGTTCCGCTTATATAGCTTCGATGAACAGTAATGGTTCAGTACAAGAATTTACTTGAGGCAATAGTATTAAAACTCAAGATGGCAGAGTTAAAACTACTGATATTGTTGAATGTTTTCATAATAAAATAAGCCCTAGGCAACGACTAGGGCCTTATATTGTACTTAGCTTTAAATCAATTAAAATTCCATCGCTAATTTTGCATATATTTGACGTCCACGAGGGTCATGTACCTTTGAATCAAAACCGCCATTTGTATACACTTGCGGTGGATCTTGATCGGTAATATTAGTTCCGCCGACAGTTAATACATAGCTATTGTTAGTATCAAACATAGCGCCAACATCCATATTGTATTGTATGTCGACAGTAACCAAGCTATCTACACCTTTATACCCTGAAGTACACGCAGGTGAAAATAAAACTCCGTCGGCACAGTTTTGATCATCTTTATAATCATCTATATAGCGCACAAACAAGTTCGCTGAATGATTAGCAACACGCCAGTTAAGACTGAAGTTTGCTCGTAATTGCGGAGTCGATACGCCTATATTCGAATAGTTCCGCAGACCTAAACCATCTATATTACCTGCTTGAGGATCAACAAGATCATAAGCTAGAATATAAGTAGCATTAATACTCGGCGTCCAAATACCCATACCTGTTTCTATCGTATAACTCGTAACAAAATCCAATCCTGATGTTTCCATTGAACTCGCATTTACATAGGTAGTATTAACCTGTAAAAGTGGACCATTGAGCGGATCACCTGCACGTTTAACTCTTTCAGGGTCTTGAGGGTAGGCGTTTAAAATAGCTTGAAAGTTCTCTTGAATAATCAAATCAGTAAAGTCAAAGCTCCAATAATCCATTTCAATGGACCAGTCATCTACGGGCTCAAAAGAAAATCCCACATTGAAAGCAGCAGACTCTTCTGGCGCTAGTTCTTCATTACCTGATGCGCGTACTGCGGCAAAAGAGGCAGCGCCATTCAATGGATCAGTCATCTGGTTTAAGCTTGTACCACCACCATCACGTTGGAAAATTGAAGGAGCACGAAAAGACGTAGAAACAGAGCCTCTAACCGAAAAACTGTCTGTTAAACGCCATGATGCAGCCACCTTGTGATCTAATGTATCGCCAGTAGAGCCGCCGTAGTCTTCATAGCGTAAGGCAAGTTGTATATCTAGGTCATTTGTGATCGGAAGCGCCAATTCAGCAAACGCCGCCCACACATCTTGTTTCCCATAAATGTCGGGGTTACCAATAACAAAGGAAAAACGATCTTGATTTGACAAAGCATCATAATCTTGAGTCAAATCCTGGTAACGATACTGTGCACCTACAGCTATGGCCGCTGAACCAGCCTCCATGTCGAATAAGTCGGTAGAAACAAACCCTTCTACTACTTTCAAATTGGCATTTGAGTCAATCACTTGCTGTGCTGTAAAGGAATTAATTACATTTTGAGAATTAGGTAGTACAGAATACGATGTAGCAAATGGGTTAAAGTATTCACACGCTCCAACACCTGCCGAGCCAGTAAATGGGTCACAACCTTGACCGCCAAATCCACGTAACGCATTTTGGAATTCCTGTCCTAATGTATCGTTTACAGTGAAAAGGAAGTCGTTCTGAGCGGCTGTATAACTTAACTCCCAAAATCCATCATCTAATTCACCTGTCAGCATGGTGCTAAAGCGTATAGTGTCAGACTCAGTATTTGCGGGGTCACCTTCTTTGCCAAACCCTGCAGCACGCCCAAAGAAAGAAACTGGGGTAGCAAACACGTTACTAGGATGATCAGCGGGAACTGTTGGAAAAGTCAAAATAGGAAATGAAGGTGAACCACCACGCTCTGCTCTGTTTCTGGCATAGCTTACTTCAGTTGTCCATTTTAAGCTGTCAGAGATGTCTTTAGTCGCTTTGAAATAAGATGAAATTCTTGTTTCTTCTGGCACATAAGAATAAGTACCACCAAAGTCGAATCCACAAAAACCGATATCAAGGCCAGGAACAGTGCCAGACGGTGCTAATAGTTTTGGATAACCACCAAACTCTTCACATCCAGTTGGATCAATAAATGGCGTTGCACCAAGGAAAAAAGACCCCGGATTGCCAAGAGAACTTGTATCATCTTGGATACGACCTAGACGTCTGTCAGAGACAAACATAGGTGAACGGTCAGTGTAGCTAATTGCAGCCATAACACTGCTGTCTTCTCCTACAGCGCCCCATAAGCCCTGAATTACATATTCCTTATTTTCACCGTACTTTCCATCTTGATACTCGACGGTAACTTTACTGCCATCATAATCATTCTTAGTGATAAAATTTACCACACCAGCAACAGCATCAGAGCCATACAAGGCAGATGCGCCATCTTTTACTATTTCCATACGGCCTATCGCGATCATAGGCACCAATGAGCTAGTATCTACAAAATTTACACCACCATTATTTGGTTGCGCGTTAACTACTTGCCGTTTATTATTTAGAAGAATAAGCGTAGAAGCTACCCCCAAACCACGTAGATTCATATTAGAGGTGCCAGCAGTAGCATTTTGAGTGAACGCATCAGGTGTATTTTCAGCGCCAGTATTAATAGTAAGCGTTTGCGTAATATCCCCAATGCTTTTGGCGCCCAAAGCATCAATTGCTACGCTATCTACTATAGATAATGGTGAAGGTGATTCAAAGTTTTCACTCCGGCGAACGTAGCTTCCTGTCACTAAAATTAATTCCACGTCTTCCTTTTCTACTTTTTCTTCGGCCTGTGCATATAAAGTCTGTGGAGTAAGCAGGATTGCTGAAACCAAAGCACTAATAGTACTTATTTTCATATGTTTTTTCATATTTACACCTTCATTGTTTTATTGTTTTAATTATTTTTTAAAATCTTGCCAAAATTTTATATTCATAGTGTGTTCTATAAATTCAATGTTATGTTTGTATCTACTCCTATAGCAGCATCTTGTTCACCCCATCAAATAAGCGTATGCATATTTATGTTCATGTTCATGTTCATGTTTATATTTATGTTTAAGTTCATAGTCTGCTTACCCTTTGGATAGCTAATTAAAAAAGGAAACAGCATTTGTTATCTTTTCACGATCAGTACGAGTGTTATTTACTGGTGCATTTTCATCGGCGTAACCAAACGACATGCCAAATAAAATCCCTCGTTGTTCGGGTAAATCTAACGCTTTCTTCACAGGATCAGGAAATTGCCCTAAAGCACCTTGCATGCAACTTGATATTCCATGCTCAGTGAGGATTAAGGAGAGTGTTTGCGCATAGATACCCAAGTCAACAGCCCCCATAATATCTAGATATTTATCCATAGTGAAAAATGCAACATGGGGGGCATCAAAAAATGACCAGTTACGTATCATGGCTAGTTGACGTCCGCGCTTGTCTTCTCGGCCAACACCAATTGAACTATACAGCGCATTCGCAGAGCCAAATTGGCGATCTCTATGAATGCCTTCATATTTGGGTAGCCAGTTAAAATCAGGATTTGGTGCTGTCCCACTCATTACCGCGGTCATTAAATCATCTTTTAAGACGTCCTTTTTCTTTCCTGAAACCACACATGTTTGCCAAGGCTGTACATTGCAATTTGAAGGAGCACGTTGTGCTTGCTCAAAAATAGTCTCTAAAATATCTTGTGGTACAGGGGTCTCCATATAAGCACGAGTTGAATAACGTTTATCTAACAAAGCGGTCACAGACATTGTGGCTCCTTTAATATATTAAAATAGCCTCATATAAGGGGAGCCATATATGAGGCTGCATCACATCTCAGATAAAATGCAATGCGTTCAGTGAACAATATTTATGCTAAATCTGATGGAAATATAAATCCAATGACTTATTAGAATGACCTACTATTCAAAATTCATATAGTTTAGCTGGATGAGTTTGTTCATGATTTTGACTTGTTTTCAATTTGTCTATATGAATATTGAATAGTAAGTGATTAATAAGATTCATTTGTTTTATAGAGGGTTTGTGATTATCATTCGAGGAAATATTGAACAACTGTCAGTTAAATATATACGGTTTACCTACGATAAAATTGGAGAATAAAAATGCCAGAGTATAAAGCCCCAATTCGCGACATAAAATTTGTAATGCAAGAATTATTGAACTGTGATCAACATTATCAGAAGTTAGGCTACCAAGATGCGAGCGAAGATATGGTAGATGCGATTATTGCTGAAGCGGCCAAGTTTACTGAACAAGTTATCGCACCATTAAATCAAATAGGTGACCAACAAGGTTGCACTTGGACTGATGGCATAGTAACAACGCCAGACGGTTTTAAAGATGCTTACCAACAGTACGTTCAAGGAGGGTGGCCAACATTGTCACAAAGTGAAGAGTTCGGCGGGCAAGGATTACCTCATTCTCTTAATTCTTCCATAAGTGAAATGATGTCGGCAGCTAATCACAGCTTTGCTATGTATCCCGGTTTAAGTCATGGAGCATTAGCTACTATTGACGCTCATGGCAACAATGAACAAAAACAATTATTCATGCCTAAATTAGTTGAAGGAACATGGACGGGAACTATGTGTTTGACTGAACCTCATTGTGGTACTGATTTGGGGATGTTACGAACTAAAGCTGAACTTAATGATGATGGCAGTTATTCAATTTCTGGTACTAAAATATTTATTTCTGCCGGTGAGCATGATTTGTCAGATAACATTGTTCACATTGTTATTGCTCGTATTCCTGGTTCCCCTGAAGGCAGTAAAGGCATTTCTCTCTTTATTGTCCCTAAATTTAATGTCAATGATGATAGCTCTATAGCGGATAGAAATGGAGTAAGTTGCGGCTCCATTGAACATAAAATGGGTATTAATGCGAATGCGACTTGTGTTATTAATTTTGATAATGCTAAAGGTTATTTGATTGGTGACATCAACCGTGGCTTGCATTGCATGTTTACTTTTATGAATTCAGCTCGATTAGGCGTAGCACTTGAAGGAACAGCTGCAACTGAAGCGTCATTTCAAGGAGCATTGGCTTATGCTAAAGACCGATTACAAATGCGATCCATTAGTGGTATTAAAAACCCACAAGGACCTGCAGATCCTATTATTGTTCATCCGGATGTTCGTCGCATGTTACTCACACAAAAATCAATTGCCGAAGGTGGTCGAGCCCTTGTAGGGTATTTATCACAGTTGGTTGATATAACTCATGCTGGAGAAGACTCTGAAATTAAAACCGACGCAGATAATAAACTGGCATTGTTGACACCTATTGCCAAAGCATTTTTGAGTGAGTTGGGCTTTGAATGCACCAGTCATGGCGTACAAATTTTTGGCGGACATGGTTTTATAAAAGAGTGGGGCATGGAACAACTAATGCGCGACACTAAAATTAGTTGTTTATATGAAGGTACAACGGGAATTCAAGCGCTAGATTTGTTAGCACGTAAAATTCTAGGTAGTAAAGGTGAACTTTTACAGTCTTTCATGGCTGATGTAAGCGTGTTTTGTAAAGATAATGCCGATAACCAGTCAATGACTGAATATGTAAATACGTTACATTCATACTTTGAACAATGGCAGAATATTACTGCGGCCGTCGGGAAAAAGGCGATGAACAATGTTGATGAAATTGGTGGTGCGTCTGTTGATTATTTGATGTTTGCTGGTTATGTTACTCTGGCTTACTTTTGGGCTAAAATGGCATCAGTGGCTCAAAGTAAATTGAAAGAGAGCGATGATGATAAAGCATTTTATCAAGCTAAAATTCAAACAGCTACGTTTTACTTTAAAAGGATACTACCTCGGGCCCAAGGCCATGCTGCTTGTATTGATGGTGGAGTAGACTCTATGATGGTTATGGCTAGCGAAAACTTTTCATTCTAACTAACCTTATATGTGGTCTACTACTGAGAATTGTAAGATTAACTATTTGAGAACAGTACACTTTGACTGAAAAGCACTTTACAGGATCATTAAGATGAAGTTGATATTTATTCACGGATCAGGCGGTTGCAAAGAGTCTTGGCAATTTCAGGTAGACCACTTTGTTGGTTCTGAGGCAATCAACCTACCGGGGCATCCAGAGGGTAAACTGTGTTCAACCATCGCAGAATACGCAGCTTGGCTACACATCTATATTCAAAACCAAGGTTATCAGGATGTAGTTCTGATTGGACATTCATTGGGGGGAGGGGTTGCGTTGCAGTATGCCCTGAATTATCCCGAAAAATTGGCGGGTATTATTACCGTGGGAAGCGGGGGAAGGCTGCGGGTCAACCCCGCTATCCTAGAAGGTCTAGAGGAAGTTGTTGAAAATCCGTCGCAAATGAGTAATTTCAATGCGTTGATTTATGATCTTATAAAGCCAAGTCTAGCTGAGATAATTAGAAAGCGGGTAATTGAGAACACGCCTGCCGCATTTCTCAATGATTTGAAGGCTTGCGACGGGTTTGACGTGATGGAGCGCCTCGAAGAGATAACCGTTCCACTGTTGGCGATCGTTGGTGATAAAGATGTCATGACGCCACCCAAATATTCTGCTTTTATGGTGGATAAGGTTGCTAATGCCTTACAGGTTACTATACCGGAAGGAACCCATTTTGCCTTTGCTGAGAAGCCGGTTGAAGTTAACAAGGCCATTGAAGCATTTATCCAAGCCTTTTAAGGTCGTAAACGAAATAATACAACAAGATGAACATTTGACATAACCTCTACGAGTTCAATGCAAATTGAAAGTGCTCATGATGTTTACCTACATTTCTAACAAGTGCTTGCAAAGCGCTTGTAACAGAAACAAAAAACTCTGCTATTGCTCTTACATATTGACAACTATATAACGATCACGCTAACGCGAGCATACCCTCAAAATTTATTTATAAACATCGCTCACTTAACTCTATATTAACAGTCATTCTACTAAGCCTTAGGGAAAACTCATTCATGGAACTTTATGATGTGTTTATGTAGCCGTTCATTTTTATTGAAAAAGTTAGAAATAATAATAACTTTGCACTTCAGTTAATTGAGCTACACTTGTAGATAATATTTTATCTACTCAATTAAACAAAGATTAAATAATGAGATATCCTGTTATTTTATATTTGCTCTGTTATTCCCTTTTTTTGTCGGAATATGTTCATGCAGAGGGAAAACCCACCATTCGTTGGTTAACATGGAAACAAGCACCAAACTTTATCATTGAAGGTAGATTCAAAGGTCAAGGGGTCGCTGGAACATTTACAAAACACCTTCAAGACAACTTACCCCAATATAATCATATAAACGTATTAAGTAATACGAGAAGGTATCAATCACTCATTAAAGAAAAAGATGTTTGTGTTGCTTGGGCTTGGATCGTACCTGGAAGTGAAAAGTATCGAATTCATAGCAGAGCCGTTTCATTAGCACCACGATCTGGTATTCAAATTTTGAAGTCAAAGCAGCATTTATTTGGAGAGCCAGGAACGACATTGTCGCTAGAAAAATTACTGACTAACCTTGATCTGAAGCTGGGATATTTAGAAGACATGACTTATTCCAAACGAGTGCATGAATTACTTGAGAAAAATAGAAATAAAGGAAACATTCATTTTTCATCAAGAAACGCAGTAGAGTTTAATTTATCAATGTTAGACAGAGGTCACTTAGATTATTTTTTTAGTTTTTCAGCTCAAGCCAACTTTAATGCGGCATTAAAAGGTATTAAAAATAAATATCAATTTTATAATATTGAAGAGATGGATCTTTATACAAGTATGCATACTCATTGTTCTAAAACTCCTTTTGGTAAACAAGTGATGTCAGAAATAGAAAAAATACTAACAAATGATGCCTTGATGACGCATTTATCAGTTATTGAAAAGTGGCATGGTGAGAATAAAGAGTATCGAGATGTGTTCATCAAATACGTGATTAATCGTGAAACAACTACTGTAGTCACTAATCCAGGTCAATAAAAGATCTAATAATTTATATAAAGAGTAAAATGACAGAGGTTTTTTTGAAAATAATATTACTTCCCAGCATTAAGAGCGATTTAGTATGAATTATTCTTCACTAATTTTTACGGGACCCATCGCTCGAAAGCTTTCATTGGCATTTATTCTGTTAGGCTTTATCGCCACATTAATCATTACAGCAATCGATTCGTATTGGGATTATCAAACGGAACTTCAGCAAATTAATCTTCAATTAGAGAGTATTCAAAAAACACACGCTTCAAGCATTGCGGCGAACGTGTGGAGTGTTGCACCTAAACAAATTAAAATTCAATTACAAGGTTTGCACAATGTTGCCGAGTTTTCATATATCGAAATTACAACACCATATGATGACTTTTGGTCAGAAGGAAAAAAATTAACAGCTGAAATGTTAGTTAAAAATATCCCCTTAGAGTATTCGGAAATGGGGAGCGATTGGGTCGTTGGAAACATGCTTGTTCAAGTAAATTTACAAGAGGTGTTCAATAAAGCCAGAGCTCGTGCAATGAATACTTTTTTATATTTTGCTGTATGGATTTTCGTTATTGCCGGATGCCAATTTCTTATTGTTAGGTATTTCGTTACACGGCATTTAAATCACCTTGCTAGTTACACTTCTTCAATGAAATTTCTTGAAGAAGAAAAAGACTTAATACTCGATCGAAATATTCCAACGAATAATTCTCCCGATGAGCTAGACGCTGTTGTTCACTCCTTAAATTCTCTCCGAAAATTAGTTATTAATTATAATGATAAAGTAAAAAGAGATGAACATCGTTTTAGAGGGTTATTTGAAAACACTGATATCTCTATTTGGGATGAAGATCTCTCTCAGGTTTATCTTGCTCTACAAAAGTTAAGATCAAAAGGGATTATTGATATAAAGTCTTACTTAACAGAAAACAAAAATGTCGCCTATGAACTAGCAGAAAAAATAAAAGTTATTCAAGTAAATGAATCGACCCTAATTTTTTTTCAAGCTAAATCTAAAGAATATTTACTTAAAAACATTAGTAAAACATTGGGTGATAACGCAATAAGTGTTTTTATTGAACAAGTTTGCTGCATTTGGAATAAGAAAAAGGTATTTCGAGCAGAAGCAAACTTTATTGGATTAGAAGGAAAGAAATTTACCGCGATTGTGTCATATCTAATACCAGAGCACGAGGAAGGTTTTAAAAGTATATCGGTGAGCATGTTTGATATTACTAAACGAAAAGAAAATGAACAAAAGTTACTCACTCAAAGCAAAATAATTACCAATATGACTGAAGGGGCTTATCTTATTCGTTGTAGTGATTCAACAATCGTTTATACAAACCCAACCTTTGAAAGCATGTTTGGTTATGAGAAAAATGAAATGCTGGGTAAGCATGTGTCCATAGTAAATGCGCCTGGAGAGAAAAAGCCCGAAGATGTCGCTTCTGATATAACACGTAAATTAAAGCAAGATAAAAAATGGAGTGGTGATGTAAATAATATTCGTAAAGACGGATCTACTTTTTGGTGTTTTGCCAATGTCTCTACATTTGTTCACCCTGAATTTGGTGATGTTTGGTTAGCCGTTCATGCTGACATTACCGAAAGAAGAAAAATTGAGGAAGTATTACGCCGTTCACAAAAAATGGACGCAGTTGGTAAGCTCACTGGGGGTATAGCGCATGATTACAATAATATGCTTTCAATCGTTACAGGATATTCAGAATTATTAGAGCAGTATCTAAAAGAACAACCCAAACTTTTTGAGTATGCCGAACAAATACACCATGCAGCTGAGCGTGGAGCACACATGACCAAAAAACTACTCTCCTTTTCTAAAGCCGATATTGGCGATAGAGTGCCTGTAAACATTAATTTGTTATTACAAGAACAGCAAGAAATGATTAGAAAAACCCTGACTCCACGGATTAACCTTATATTCGATTTTACTGATAACATATGGCTTATTGATGTCAGCACAAATGATTTAGAAGACGCAATTGTTAATTTAAGCATTAACGCAATGCATGCGATACAAGGGCACGGTAAATTATCGTTTAATACTTGCAATAAAAATATTGATTATGAAAAGGCTGCCTTATTGAATTTATCACCCGGTGATTATGTTGCTCTAACTGTAGAAGATAATGGCTGCGGTATGGATCAAGCAACCATCGACAGAGTATTTGAGCCCTTTTATTCAACTAAAGGAGAATTGGGCACTGGACTTGGATTAAGTCAAGTTTATGGCTTTGTTGAGCGTAGCCATGGGGTTATAACTATAGACTCTACAATAGGTCAAGGCACTATGTTTGTTTTCTATTTTCCTCGACTTATAAACCAAAACAAAGATGAAATACCTTTTACAGAAACAATAAGTAGAAAATACCAAGGAAAAGAAACTATTTTGATTGTAGATGATGAAATTGAATTACTTAACTTGAACTGTGAAATCTTAGAACAAAAGGGTTACGTTGTTAATGCTGCCACAAGCGGACAACAAGCCTTAAATATATTAAAGAACACATCAGTAGATTTAGTTATTTCAGATGTAATTATGCCTAATATGGATGGTTTTGAATTGGCAGCTCAAATAAAAGATAAATATCCAACAGTGAAGATACAATTAGCAAGTGGATATAATGATAACGTCGATGCGGAAAGTATTGATAAAGAACTATTAGCCAATTTAATAACTAAACCTTTCACCATTGATAAGTTATTAACGCGTGTTCGCTCTCTGCTTGATAATTAAATCTGATTGTTCGAATGTTTGTTATATTACTACTCTATTACTTTATCTATTAAATAGGTATTAACGCCTTAAAATAGCTGTTAGTAAAATTAACTACTAAATGGCAGAAGTTAATACTAGAGTTATATTGTAATTAAAATGTTTTATAAAGTTTAAAGGGAATAATAAGGAAAATAGGATGGTGGACGATACTGGGCTTGAACCAGTGACCCCCGCCTTGTAAGGGCGGTGCTCTCCCAACTGAGCTAATCGTCCATATTAGATATGAATCTAGGATTTACTTTTGAATTTAAATGATGGTGGACGATACTGGGCTTGAACCAGTGACCCCCGCCTTGTAAGGGCGGTGCTCTCCCAACTGAGCTAATCGTCCGCATATCATTTATGCTGTACTTTAAACAAGTGGCGGAGTGGACGGGACTCGAACCCGCGACCCCCGGCGTGACAGGCCGGTATTCTAACCAACTGAACTACCACTCCGCAAAATCTTGCTTAATTTCAAATTTTTATACAGGTTTTGTTCCTGTTTAAACAAGTGGCGGAGTGGACGGGACTCGAACCCGCGACCCCCGGCGTGACAGGCCGGTATTCTAACCAACTGAACTACCACTCCGCAAAATCTTGCTTAACTTGAGTTTTTAAGGTTCTCTAACCTCGATAAATAAAGTGGCGGAGTGGACGGGACTCGAACCCGCGACCCCCGGCGTGACAGGCCGGTATTCTAACCAACTGAACTACCACTCCGCAGCGTTTACTTATCTACAAATACCATTTTAATTAAAATGGTGGACGATACTGGGCTTGAACCAGTGACCCCCGCCTTGTAAGGGCGGTGCTCTCCCAACTGAGCTAATCGTCCGTCTCTGTGGGGGCGTATTATAGGCAGATCCAAAAAGCTGTCAACATAAAAGCTACTAAAATTGCTAATTATTTTCAAATAAGTTGCTGTTTGATTTTTTTTTGTCCATTACGGTGTTTTTGTCTGCATTCTTATCAAGATATATTCACAATTTTAGATTTTAGTTGCAAACAAATCTTGTTAAAAGATGAATTAACTTAAACACAATGATAAAATGCCGCCAATTTTTAGACCTATTTGCTTTTCTAGGCTGTTATTTTTCTAGCCTAGGCTTTTGATATTGAGAATTTTATGACTTTAACTACTCGTTTTGCTCCTAGCCCTACAGGTTATTTACACGTTGGTGGTGCACGTACTGCTTTATATAGTTGGCTTTATGCACAAAAAAATGGCGGTGACTTTATTCTTCGCATTGAAGATACTGATATAGAGCGTTCAACCCAAGAATCTGTTGATGCCATTATGGATGGTATGAATTGGTTGAATCTGGAATGGACACACGGCCCTTATTTTCAAACTAAGCGTTTTGATCGCTATAAAGAAGTGATAGAACAGTTATTGGCATCAGGCAATGCGTATCGTTGTTATAGCACAGCAGAAGAAGTGGATGAAATGCGTGAGGAAGCCAAAGCCAAAGGGGAAATTGAAAAATATAATGGTTTATGGCGTGAACGTACAGATCATCCAACAGATAAGCCATTTGTAATTCGTTTTAAAAACCCGCTTGATGGTGATGTTGTTATTAAGGATATGGTGAAAGGCGATATTACTATTAGTAATGGGCAACTTGATGATTTAATCATTGCTCGCTCTGATGGTACGCCAACGTATAACTTAACAGTTGTGGTTGATGATTGGGATATGAAAGTAAGTCATGTTGTTCGTGGTGATGACCATATATCTAATACGCCAAAACAAATTAATATTCTTGTGGCGCTCGGCGCTGATATTCCCGAATATGCTCATATTCCAATGATTTTAGGTGACGATGGCAAGCGTTTATCTAAACGTCATGGTGCAGTAGGTGTGATGCAATATCGTGATGATGGTTATTTACCAGAAGCCTTACTAAACTATTTAGTACGTTTAGGTTGGTCACATGGTGACAAAGAAATATTTTCTCGTGACGAAATGATTGAGTTGTTTGACCTTAAAGACTGTAATCGTGCACCGTCAGGTTTTAATACGGATAAACTTATCTGGGTTAATCAACATTACATGAAAACCATGGACCCTGAGTATGTAGCAAAGCATCTTGCATGGCATATGAATGATCAAGGTATTAATACTGAGAATGGCCCCGCGCTTGCGGAAATTGTGAAAATACAAGCAGACAGAGTTAAAACGTTAAAAGAAATGGCTGAAATTTCACGTTATTTTTATGAAGATTTTTCTGAACTTGATGCAAAAGCAGTGAAAAAGCATTTGCGTCCTGTTGTGAAAGAGCCATTGTTATTAGTTAAAGCCAAACTTTCCGCGCTATCTGATTGGCAGCCAGAGTTAATTCATGCAGCAATTAATGATACGGCAGAAGAGCTAGAAGTCGGTATGGGCAAAGTAGGAATGCCACTTCGTGTTGCAGCAACGGGCGGCGGTAATTCTCCATCACTTGATGTTACTTTAGCTATACTTGATAAAGACAAAGTGCTTGCGCGTATTGATCAAGCTTTAATTGTTGTTGAAGAACGTATTGCTGCTAATTGATTACTTTGTTTTAGATAAGATAGATTTGGTTTTTGTTGATTTAGGTAGAATGTTAGGAGATATGAGTGCAATTTAGTGATTTTGGTTTAGAAAGACGTTTGATGAGTACAGTTGAGCACTTAGGATTTACTGCGCCTACTGAAATTCAGCAACAAGCTATACCTGCGGCAATGCAAGGGCATGATTTAATTGCCTCATCAAAAACAGGCTCAGGTAAAACGTTGGCGTTTATCATTCCTGCTTTGCAACGCTTAACTAAAAATCGTGCTTTGTCTAAGCGAGACCCTCGTGTGGTTATTTTAACGCCAACACGTGAACTGGCTAAACAAGTGTTTAGCCAGTTGCGATTATTTACTTCAAATACTCAGTTTAAAGCCGTACTGATTTTAGGTGGTGAGAATTTCAATGATCAAGTGAAGGTATTAGAGAAAGACCCTCATTTTATTGTGGCCACGCCTGGGCGCTTGGCCGATCATTTAACTCAAGGACACTTTTATTTAAACGGTTTAGAGTTACTAATTTTAGATGAAGCCGATCGTATGCTTGATTTAGGTTTTGCTAAACAGCTAAGTCAAATTAATAAAGCTGCAGATCACCGTAAGCGTCAAACATTACTCTTCTCTGCAACATTAGAGCACGCACAGGTTAATGATTTTGCTTCAGAATTACTAAATAAGCCAAAGCGAATTGCTATTGGCGGCGCCTTTACTGAGCATTTAGATATCAATAAACGCTTTTATTTGGCGGACAACCTTGAACATAAAGAAACGTTGTTACAGCATTTTTTAAACAATGAAAGTTATCAGCAAGTAATTGTTTTTACAGCAACTCGTAGTGATACTGATCGTTTAGCTACTTTACTTATCAGTAAAGAATTAAGTGCAGTTGCCTTAAGTGGGGAATTAAATCAAAGCCAACGAAATCAGATCATGGAAGGGTTTAGTAAGGGGCATCACAAGATTTTAGTAACGACTGATTTAGCCTCGCGAGGTTTAGATTTAGTGAATGTTTCTTTGGTTATCAATTTTGATATGCCAAAACATGCAGAAGAGTTTATTCATCGAATTGGTCGAACTGGTCGTGCAGGTAGCAAAGGTGATGCTATTGCTTTTGTTGGCCCGAAAGACTGGTTAAGCTTTAAAAATGTTGAAGGCTTGTTAGAACAAACAATTGAATTTGACCAAGTTGTTAGTTTAAAACCGAAGTTTAAAGGCTTAAAACCTAAAAAAGTTAAAACAAATGCGACTAATCCTAAAGCTAATAAAGCCACTAAAGTGCAAGCACCTAAAAAGAAGAAAGCCCCTAAGAAAATATTTCATGCAGCAAAAGATGTTGGTGATATGCCGATAATTAAGCGTAAGAATGCTTTATCTGCACAAGAAATAGAAGATAGTAATTTAGATGAGACTGAATAAAACAATAGGAATTTTTTACGTAAACCTCTTATTGTTTTTAATTAATGTTCCGTTGCATGCTAGTAATAAAGCCATACAAAGCATTAATGTAGCGGCACCTATAAGTGCACCTTTTGTTTTTAAAAACAAACAGGGAAAACCTAAAGGCTTTTTGGTTGACTTGCTTGCATTAGTTGGCAAACAATCATCTTTGAAATTTAGCATTTCAATTATGCCTTGGCCTCGGGCTATGCACGAAGTTACTGTTGGTCATATAGATGCATTGATGCCGACAATTTATACTGATGAGCGGGCACAGTTTTTATTTTACCCAAAAGCGCCAATAATTGAGTTTCGCACCGTACTATTAAAACGTTCGCAAGATGATATTGTTGTTGATGATATAACTCAGTTAGGAATAAAGAAAACGATAGCAAAAGTGAGAGCTATGAGTATGGGGAAAGCTTTTGATGATGCACAAAGGATTGGCTTGATAAACGTAATTGAAGTTCGTGATTTTGATCATGCAATTCAAATGTTAGCAACTTCGCGTGTTGATTTAGCCGCTTGTGTGGATCATATTTCTAACTCATCATTAAAAAGACTTAATTTGCGTGACCAAATTGATACGTTGAATTTTTCAGATGGGAAAATCCCTGCTTATTTAACTTTTTCGAAAGCCTATGCAAAACAACATAACGTTGATGAAATGATGCAAGAAATTGATAAGGTGAAAGAAACACCTGAATATCAAGCGTTGGTTGATAAGTATCTAAAGTAAAACATTAAGAGTGTCTATTTTATGAAAAATTCAGCCAGTTGTTTATGTAAACAAATTACTTTTGAAGTTGAAAAGTTCCAAGGACCTATCGGACATTGCCATTGTAAAATGTGTCAAAAATTTCATGGTGCCGCTTTTTCAACGTTTGCTGAAGCTAAACGAACAGACTTGCACTGGTTATCAGGTGAAGAGTTACTTAAAGACTATGGTGCTGATAACGAAAGTGTTAGAACTTTTTGTGCTAGCTGTGGCTCAAGTTTGTTGTTTGAGTCAATACACAATCGTAGGGAAGGTACGATAGAAATAGCTTTAGCTGCTTTTGACTCACTAGAAAATCTTTATATAGATGCTCATATTTATACAGAATCAAAAGCTGAGTGGTTTGATATTAACGATAACTTACCTCAGTATTGTCAATATCGTACTGATAAAAATTAACTTACTCTGCAATCAATTGCGTTACGTTAAAATGGCTATCACTATTACCTAGTTTATCTTTTAAGTAGGGTAACACTTCTGTCATTTGTGTCGCTAACTGCCAAGGCGGGTTTACAATAAACAAACCTGTACCTGTCATACCATATTCATCAGTATCATTTGATAAACAAAATTCAAGTTGTAGTAAGTTTTTCATGTCACTATTAGACTCTTTATTAGTGAAGGCACTTTTCATTTCTTCTACTAACTCACGTTTAACCACTGGGTACCAAAGAATATAAGTGCCGGTAGCAAATTTTTTATATGCTTTGATGATAGTATTAACGGCTTTTTGATAATCTTCTTTTAGCTCATATGGCGGATCTATTAACACGACACCACGACGGCTTGGTGGTGGTAACAAGCCTAAAACACCTTGATAGCCATCGCTTTGGTTAACAAAAACCTTTTTCCAGCGATAACAAAAATCGTTTAAATGCTGAATATCAGTAGAATGTAACTCAAATAAGTGAGTACTGTCTTGGCGGCGCATAAAACGCTTGGCGATAGCAGGTGAGCCGGGATATAAATCGAGGTCACTTTTTTCGCTATTAGGATTAAACTCACTAATTAAATCAATATAAGGCTGTAATGCTTCTGGCAAGTTTTGTTCGTTAATTAATTTAGCAATACCACCTTTATATTCACCCGTTTTTTGGGCGAATTCATCAGCTAGTTGATACATGCCCGCGCCTGAGTGGCTATCAATATAATGAAAGCCCTTTTCTTTACGGGTCATATAATCAAGCACGAGTGTTAAAACACTGTGCTTTAATACATCGGCAAAGTTGCCTGCATGGAAGGCGTGGCGGTAACTTAACAAAACAAATCCTTAAAACTAAATAAAACTATAAATATATGATTTTCGATATACATCTTTTTGATAAGCTTCCTTCGACAGCTTCGCGCTCAGGATAAACGGAATCTTTGGTCTGTTCGTCCTGAGCTTGTCGAAGGAAGCAGTTGAAGGGTTAAGCTTGGCTGGCTAAATACTCATCATAAGTACCAGCAAAATCAACATAACCCTTTTCAGTTATTTCAATAATTCGGGTAGCAATAGTTGATACAAATTCTCTATCGTGACTCACAAATAATAAAGTGCCTTCATAACTTTCTAGTGCCATGTTTAATGATTCGATAGATTCCATATCCATGTGGTTAGTGGGTTCATCAAGTACTAAAACGTTAGGGTTTTGCATCATTAACTTACCAAATAACATTCTGCCCTTTTCGCCACCAGAAAGTACACTAACCATCTTTTTAATGTCATCGGCAGAGAAAAGTAAGCGACCTAAATAACCACGAACCGCTTGTTCATCATCGGTTGGTTGACGCCATTGACTCATCCATTCAAATAAATTCATGTCAGTTTCAAATTCGTATTCGTGATCTTGAGCATAGTAACCAATATTGACGTTTTCAGACCAAGTAAACTCACCTGAGCTTAGTTCATAACCGACTTCGTTCATTAAGGTACGTAAAAAGGTTGTTTTACCAATACCATTTTCACCAATGATTGCAACACGTTCGCCTACTTCTATAAGTGCTGAAATGTCCTTAAGGATATGGGCATCATCAAATGATTTGTTTAATTTATCGATCACAAGAGCATTACGGAAAAGTTTTTTCTCTTGGTCAAAGCGAATGAAAGGATTACTACGGCTAGAGGCTTTCACTTCGTCGAGTTGAATTTTATCAATTTGTTTAGCGCGTGAGGTAGCTTGTTTTGCTTTGGATGCGTTTGCAGAAAAGCGTGCAACAAAAGCTTGTAACTCACCAATTTGTGCCTTTTTCTTAGCATTATCTGATAATAAACGAGCGCGGGCTTGTGTTGCAGCTAACATGTATTCGTCATAATTTCCTGGGAATACACGTAGTTCGCCATAATCTAAATCAGCCATATGAGTACAAACACTGTTTAAAAAATGTCTATCATGTGAAATGATGATCATGGTTGAATCACGCTCATTTAGCGTTTCTTCAAGCCATTGAATAGTATGAATATCCAAATTATTGGTTGGCTCATCAAGCAATAATATATCAGGATCAGAAAACAATGCTTGGGCAAGTAATATACGTAACTTAAAGCCTGGGGCAATTTCGCTCATTAAACCGTAGTGTTGCTCAACTGGAATACCAACACCCATTAATAATTCACCTGCGCGACTTTCTGCGCTGTAACCATCCATTTCTGCGTATTCAGATTCTAAATCACCGACTTTCATACCATCAGCTTCACTCATTTCGGGCAATGCATAAATGCGGTCACGCTCTTCTTTTACAGCCCATAGTTCAGTGTGACCCATAATAACAGTATCGATAACATTGTTGGATTCGAAGGCGAACTGATCTTGACGTAACTTACCTAAACGTTCACCGGTATCTAAATTGACATTGCCAGAAGTTTGCTCTAAATCACCACCTAAAATTTTCATAAAGGTTGATTTACCACAGCCATTAGCGCCGATTAATCCGTAACGGTTACCGCCACCAAATTTTTGTGAAATGTTTTCAAAGAGCGGTTTAGCTCCAAATTGTTGAGTTATGTTGTTTGCTGCTAACACTGTGTTTATCCTTTATTTCTATTTTGAACCTTAGCTTTGCTTGGTTTACGGTTGCTAGGTGCTCTGTCATTAAATTGGTCGTTGCTAAAACGTGTTAAACCTTTTTTAGCTTGTTGCTTATTATTGGCGCTATTTCTTTTTTGCCCAGGACTACTTTTAAAGCCTTGGGAGTTGTTTTTTCCTTGTCGCTTGTCATTGCTTTGATGACGTTGCTCATTACGTGTTTCTCTTGGTACTAAGCAGTTTGGCGCTGATCCAATCAATTTACTCAAACCCATTTTAGTTAACGCGGCACGTATTTCTGGCCAGTTGTTTGGATCGTGATAACGTAAAATTGCTTTATGTAATCGCCTTTGAATTGCGCCTTTAGGTACCGTTATAGAGCCATCTTCTTTAGCCAAGTTTTTACTGGTGATATTACGCAGCGAGTTTAGCTCAGTATGGTAAAGCGTAGTGGCATTTGCCAATGGTGATGGATAAAAGTTTTGCACTTGGTCCAATTTAAAATTGTTTTCCTTAAGCCAAAGCGCCAAGTTGACCATATCTTTATCTGTTGTGCCTGGATGTGCTGAGATAAAATAAGGAATTAAATATTGTTTTTTACCCGCAAGTTTAGAGTAATGATCAAACATTTCTTTAAATTTATCATAACTGCCCATACCGGGTTTCATCATGTTGTTTAATGGGCCATCTTCGGTATGCTCAGGTGCTATTTTTAAATAACCACCCACATGATGACTGGCTAATTCTTTAACATATTCAGGATCTTGTATCGCTAAGTCGTAACGCACGCCCGATGCAATGAGTACTTTTTTAATGCCTTTAACTTTTCTTGCCTTACGATAAAGCTCAATGGTTGGGGTGTGATCGGTATCTAAATGACCACATATTGTTGGCCAAACACAAGAAGGTTTACGACAAGTAGCCTCGGCTTTCTCGCTTTTACAATTAAGCTGATACATGTTGGCCGTAGGTCCGCCTAAATCAGAAATCACGCCTGTAAAACCGGGCACTTTTTCTTTTATGTCTTCAATCTCTGCAATAATAGACTCGTGTGAGCGTGATTGAATAATACGACCTTCATGTTCGGTAATCGAACAAAAAGTACAACCACCAAAACAGCCACGCATTATATTAATGGACGTTTTAATCATGTCATAAGCGGGGATTTTCGCTTTACCATAACTTGGGTGAGGAACACGCTGGTAAGGCAAACCAAACACGCCATCCATTTCATCTTGGGAGAGTGGTTTTGCGGGCGGATTTAACCAGATTATTCGGTTGCCATGGGATTGTACTAAAGGTTTAGCAGAGGTTGGGTTTACCTCTTGATGAAAAATACGTGATGCATGGGCATACATAACTTTATTATCTTTTACTTGTTCAAAAGTAGGCAAGTTAATATAGGTGTCTTCCCAAGGCTTGGTTTTGTTCTTCCATGATTTGTTACGGGAATAGCTATTTTTATTATCATTTGGCTCTGAAATATTGACAATTTGAGCTGTTTTAGTGACATCGTTTAGCTCATTATTAGCTTGTGTTGTTGCTGATTCATTTTCGCTACAACTTGTTGGCGTTATTTCATCATAAGGACTCGGTATTGGTTCTATTTTTCCTGGTCTGTCGATATCACGTGAATCAATACCCTTCCAACCGGGCAAGGCTTGGCTTGCAAGAAAGGCACTACCACGAACATTCGTTATTTTTTTAACTTCTTCACCATGAGAAATACGGTGTGCAATTTCAATTAATGGGCGTTCGGCATTGCCATAAACCAATAAATCAGCTTTTGAATCAAACAGTACTGATTGGCGTACTTTATCAGACCAATAATCGTAATGTGCAATACGGCGTAAGCTGGCCTCAATGCCACCAATAACAACAGGTACACCTTTAAATGCTTCTTTACAGCGCTGAGTATAGGCGGTAACTGCTCGGTCAGGTCGTTTTCCACCTTCATCATTTGGGGTATAGGCATCATCATGGCGCATACGGCGCTCGGCAGTATAACGATTGATCATCGAATCCATATTGCCAGCAGTTACCCCAAAAAAGAGATTAGGCTTGCCAAGCGCCATAAAAGCATCTTTTGAACGCCAGTCAGGTTGAGCAATGATACCAACACGAAAACCTTGAGATTCTAACATTCTACCGATAATTGCCATACCAAAACTTGGGTGATCAACATAGGCATCGCCAGTGACAATAATAATATCGCAGCTATCCCAACCTAATTTGTCCATTTCTTTTCTAGACATAGGTAAAAATGGGGCTGTACCATAGCTTTCAGCCCAATATTTGGGATAATCGAATAAGGCTTGTGGCTGCGCTTTGATCATAGATGTGCTCAACTTATTTTGTATAAATCTGTGTTATTTTAACCCAGTTAAACTAGGCGCGCGATTATAGCAAAAATTAAGGGGATTTTCTAAAGGAATTTATAATCTTTAGGGATGCTACTAATTGGGATAATTCATTTACGTTTAATTGTATACAATTTTAGTTTGTATATTTACAACCGAGGTTGCTTTTGCTCTAATCAAGGCACAAAATGATTGAAGAGAAAATAATGAAATTAATATTTATCACTTGCGCCGTTGCTTCTGCACTTGCTTTAACGGGCTGTAATGACAATAAAAAAGTAGCTCCAGTAGAAAAGCCTAACAAGCAAACAGTTGCAAGTTCGGCTAATACTGAAACTCAGTCACAAGAAGATATTAGCGCCTTATACACACGGGCAACTCAGGTTATATTTCAGCAAAGAGCTTTAGAAGCCACCATGTTTGGCTTATCAAGCGAAGACGTTGGTATGGAATTTAATGATCAGCTAGCTGATTTTAGCCCTAGCAATGAAGCTAAATTACGTCAACAGCTAGCAATATTGTCTAATAGTATTAGTACTTATAATTTAAAACAAGGGACTAGTACGGATATAGATAACCAACAAGTAATGGCTGGAATTACTCAATATTTTGCTGGCCATAAAGAATTTTCTATTGGCTACATCGATGCGTGGATGGGGTTGTCGCCTTTTATTGTTAATCAGATAAATGGTCCTTTAATTGATATTCCACGTATTATGCAAAATGATCAGCCTATTACTACTGAACAAGAAGCGCTTAATTATATTACTCGTTTAGGAAAGTTTGATCAGTTAATTGCAAGTATTGAAGAAAAACTTGTCTTTGATACAGCGCAAAACTGGCTACCACCTAAAAGTACCGTTACAGGTGCAATACGTTATTTAAAAGGTTTTACTAGCGCAGAGCCTAATACACATGTTTTTGTTACTAACTTTACTGAAAAATTAGATAAAATTTCTTCACTTTCCAAACAGCAAAAACAACAGTTAACAGAGCAAGTCATTGATAAAGTGGCTAAGGTGGTATATCCCGCTTATCAATCAATGACGAAAGCTACCGAACAGTTACTTACCAAAGCGCGAAGTGAAGCGGGTGTTTGGGCACAACCTAATGGTGAGGTTTATTATCAAGAGGCTATTCGTCAATTAGGCGATAGCTTGTTAACTGCAGATGAAATTCACCAAGTTGGTTTAGATGAAGTTTCACGCATCAGCAAGGAAATGAATATTATTCTTAGCCGTGAAGGTTATAAAGAAGGTACCGTTGGCGCTCGTATGATTGGGTTAACTGATGAAGAGCGCTTTTTATATGAAGACTCTAAAGCAGGACGAGCACAATTGCTTAGTGATCTTAATGGTTATATTGATGAAATTACCGAAAAAATGGCGCCAGTGTTTAAAACAAAACCGAGCTATCAAGTGGAAGTACGTTCATTTCCTATAGAAATTCAGGATGGCGCACCAGGTGGTCAGTATAGTCCTCCAGCAGTTGATGGCTCTAAGCCGGGAGTATATTGGATTAACTTACGTGATATGAAGGATAATCCTACCTTTAGCTTGAAAACGTTAACCTATCATGAAGCAAACCCTGGTCACCATTGGCAAGCATCATTAAACATGGATCAAGCTTCATTGCCATTCTTACGAAGAATTGCACCTTATAATGCTTATGCTGAAGGCTGGGCGCTTTACTCAGAAAAAATAGCCAGTGAACTTGGTCTTTATAAAGATGATCCTTTTGGTGATTTAGGGCGTTTGCAAGCAGAGCTGTTTCGAGCAGTGCGTTTAGTAGTAGACACTGGAATGCATCATAAGCGATGGACCCGTGAACAAGCCATTTCTTATATGAGTGAACAAACAGGTAGCGCTGAGTCAGGTGTAGTCGCGGAAATAGAGCGTTATATTACTTGGCCAGGACAAGCATTGGGTTATAAGTTAGGTATGCTTAAGATTTTGTCTTTGCGTGAACATGCGAAAGCTGAGCTAGGTGATAAATTTGATTTGAGTGCTTTTCATGATGTTGTTTTACTTGGTGGTGCTGTGCCGATGGCAGTATTAGATCGTAATGTGAATCATTGGATTCAAAAGCAATTATCTTTGAATTAATTAGTCTAAAATTTAGAAAAGCTACAAGATAAATTACGCTTGTGGCTTTTTACCTTCTTTTATTATAGTAAGGTGGATTAGTCAGGATTTAATCCAACCAAACTGATAATCAACTTGTATCCTAATGATGAAATTAAAATCCAGATGCAATGGTCTATTAAGTGTGACAAAAATCATACGTTTTGATTTCGTCGCCAATTTACCTTAAGTTGGGTTAACGATTATAAAATAGTTATCTTATAAGCAAGTAACTTGTAACCCTCTAGCTGAGAATGGCAGAATCGATAAAATGTAAACTTTAAAAATATACCCTTAATACTTAAACCAAAAATTACTAATAACGAGTATAAAAATGATAAAAAGATTGTTAACTACTGTTATGTTTATTTTATTAATTGCATTTGTACACCCAACCTACGCTAAAGAACCTTCCTCAGAAATACACTATCAAAATGTAAAAATATCACCCGATGGTAAATATTTAGCGATATCTCTAAACCTAGAAGGAATTTCTTCTTTGGTTTTTCGTGATATAGAAACGAATAAGGTACTTGGTTTAACTAAGCTCCCAGAACAATTAGTGCTTGGTGATTACCAATGGGTGAATAATGAACGTGTTGTCTTTAAAATTAATAATAAGGCTGCATGGAGTGATAAACCTCAATTTTATGGTGAGTTATATGCCGTAAATTTTGATGGCTCTAAAGCCGAAGTAATTTATGGTTATAGAAATGGTAAAAAGCAAATCGGTAGTCGCGCTAAAAAAAAGAAGTCTATTTTTGGCTGGGGTGACATCATTGATATCTTGCCTAATGACAAAAAGCATATATTGATCAGTTCGACACCAATGAATTCGACCAAAGATAATCTAGCCTCCGTCTATAAACTTAATGTATACACAGGATTAATAAACAATAAACTGGCTAAGTCACCCCTTCCGTTTTCGACATTCATTACTAGTTCTTCTGGAGATTTAATAGGCGTGGTGGGTAAAACCATTAACAATCATAACAAACTATTGTTAAGAAAAAATGAACAATGGGAATCCTTAAATGAAGCAATGATAGGTAAAAATTTTAACGTTATCCTACCCCGTTATTCGGATGAATATTTATATTTATTTGATGAAACTAGAGGAAATCGTGGGCTATTTCGTTTAAACATAGCTGAACAGTTGTATGAATTAGTTGATTTTGACATGAATGTAAATAACTTTGAAAAAAACAACATTCAGCAATTACCTAAAACATTACAACTGGGTAGGGAGTTAACCGAATTTTTATTATTAAATAAACAAACAGAGGAGGCACAAACGTACGAAAGAGTTATTAGCACATTTCCAAATAATAAAGTAACGATCAATAGTAAAAACAGTGAAGGTGATTTATTTATTGTTGCCGTATCTAAGAATGATTTTTCTGGGGAGTTTTATTTATTTAACAAAGAAAAAAATCAGATGAAATATTTGAATAACTTCGAAAAAGATTCAATTGAAGTTGAATTTTCACATATAGAGAATAAAAAAGAGGTGAGCTTCAATGATAATACTATCCGTTTATATCCTGGAGGATTTAAAGGTTAATGACAGTAACAGTTAGGCGTTATCAAAATCATGATTAATGAAGTTGTTTCCTTAAATCTAACCGGTACTGTGTAGTTACAGCAACAAAGGAAAGAGGGCAAGGGGGTAGTTTTTAGCTGCCTTGTTTTTTTTATTAGCGGCTATTTCGTCTTAGCAGATAATAATAAATACTCTATGGCATTAACTCTGCCATTGTGGCTAATCGCTGCCAATATTGCTGAAACAAATGCATTAAATAGAGAACCAGCGTAACGAGATGGTTGCGTAAATAACAAAGTGCTTTTATCCTTCCTATGCTGTTCATCTGGATTCAACGTTAAAAAGGAAATGTAATAAATGCCTGTGCATTCACATATCAGTGTAATCATGTTTTTGGTCGCCACTCTTGTTGGATGTGCGTCACTTCCCGAAGAGATTAAGCATCCGATTGAACCACTAGTCACCCAATCAACCAATACATTGACCGAATTGACTGATAATTATCGGCCTGAACACCCAAAACAAGGAACGAGTGCCGTTCTGTTGCAGGATACCGGTTGGGATGCATTGGCTCAGAGATTGGCACTAATCGAAACAGCTGAACACAGTATCGATATCCAGTATTACATTTGGAATGCTGATGCTTCGGGGCATTACTTGGCAAATCGATTGATAGCGGCTGCGGATCGTGGTGTTCAAGTCCGTGTAATGCTTGATGATATCAATCTTGATGAACGAGAGAACCTGCTAGCAGCACTTGATCTTCATCCTAAAATCGAGATCCGCATATTTAACCCTATCCCAAGTCGCCGCGGTTTCGTCAAGTGGCTAAATGTACTGAGTGATTTTTCCCGTCTAAACCGCCGTATGCACAATAAGTCGTTTACCGTCGATGGTGTTCTGTCTATTGTCGGGGGTCGTAATATAGGCGATGAATATTTTGACCTTTCTGATGAAGTAAATTTTCGTGACCGTGATGTACTAGTAATGGGCACGGTGGTAATCGATATCCAAGCTAGCTTTTTACAATACTGGAACAGTAGTTGGTCTTACCCTGTTAACTTACTGGCCGATAAAGTCCCATCAGATATACCCGTATTAGATGAAATGGCTGCTCCCCGTTACAAGCATTATCCTGCTTTGCCAGAAGGAAATGAGAGTGCAAATCGTTTCTTAAAGGATTTAATGGGCGAGATGATCTGGGTTAAAGCACGTTTTGTTTCTGACCTACCAGTACCTGTCGATGTCGACAATACTAACGAGCCCAAGGCTATTGCCAGATTATTGGCTGAGTTGGCTCTCCAAGCTGACCAAGAAATATTATTAGAATCCGCCTATCTGATTTTTGATGATAGCCAATTAAAAGAGCTGCAGTTGTTGAGCAGAAATGGCGTTCAGATAAAAGCATTGACCAATTCAATGGCCTCTAATGACTTAGTCACGAACCATTCTGGCTACGCAGGTCGTCGTCGGGACATACTTCACCACGGCATAAAGTTGTTTGAGTTGAAACCAGATACGAAACTGTGTGAAGAGTCAACTCGAGACTTATCCAAATGCGCACCGACAGCAGCCTATGGCCTTCATGCAAAGTCTGTTGTATTTGACAGGCGAGTTGCTGCTATCGGCTCTTTTAACTTCAACTTGCGTTCAACCTATCTTAATACAGAATCCATGCTAGTCATTGAAAATCAGAATGTTGCTGAAAGCCTTGCTGACCATATGGAGCAGGCGATGAACGAAGATAATAGCTGGCGCCTGAATTTACGTGACGGAAAACTCCGTTGGTATTCAGGTACAAAAATCTGGGAAAGTGAACCAGAAACTGGCCTGTCGGAACGAATCAAATCACGTTTTTTACAATTATTGCCGATAGAGAAATACTTGTGAGGTGATTAATAAACTTATCGCTAATGTCAGATAGCCTTGATAATGATGAACATAAAAAGGGGACCAATGGTTTTTGTTTTTTTATCGAGTTTGAGAGGCAATCGAGTTTAAGGGGCACTTAACAGATAAAAAGCGTGCCTATCTTTAACTTTAGCTTATCTTAATGTAACTGAGTTTGCTTCACCAAAAAACAATGTGTTTTACCTGTTTTAGCTGAACTTTCAAGTTGTGCTAATTCATTCGTTTCAAATACACTATTTGATAGTATTACAGCGGAACAATTCCCTTTACTCAATACAGATTTAATTTCTTTTAACCCTACTTTTGCACGATTTGTGATTGTATTTTTATAGTTCACCATCAGTATTTTTGAAACATCAATTCCATGTGTTTTCGCTAATTTCTCTATAGAATTTTCTTCTGGATTTATAAATAAAACCCATTTCTTTTCTTGTTTATGTTGTTGACAAATAGTGGCATATTGATTGGATAACTCAAAGTCGTTGGTTACGTTAGCATGTTGCAACCAATTTACATTTATTGTGGTACTGTTATTGAAAACTTTGCTTATCATGCTGATATCATTGTTATTTGTGTTAAACATTATTAGTAGCCTCTATGCATATTAAGTAAAAATAGATATACTGTATAGATGTACAGTATATCTATTTTGTATGATATTCAACCTTTTTTTGTAATTTACTTATTATTTAGTTTCGGCAGGAATATCCATGAAAGAAATGATAAATCTCGCTAGCAGCTTTATATAGATTTTGCTATTGTGTTTGTTACATTAAAAGTTTTCATTTAACTAGTCTTAATCGTTCCAATTAAAAATTATAATCGGTTAAGTTATGAGAATAACTTTGAGATAACATGAGTATAACAATGTTTGATAACATGAAAATAATACTGGCGGATGATCATCCTTTATTTCGCCAAGCATTAACTATTACGTTGAAATCACATTTTAGTGGTGCAGACATTTTTGACGCACAAACCATCCCTGAACTTGAACAGCATTTACAAAACGTAAATGATGCTGATTTATTACTACTTGATTTGGATATTCCAGGAGCACAAGGTTTTAATAGTTTAATTACTATCAGGCGTTCATATCCTAATTTAGGTGTCGTTATTATTTCCGGATTTGAAGATAGAGAAACTATTTATAAAGCCATGAATTTTGGTGCTGCTGGTTTTATTCCTAAATCTACTCCTGTTCCTGAGATGGTTGTAGCCATAAAAGAAGTACTTAATGGTAAGTTATGGACTCCCGATGGTGAATTTAATGCTAATGCCCAACCGACTCTCGCTGATGATAAAATAGCGTCATTAACACCGAAGCAGCATAAAATATTATTAATGTTTGCCGATGGTTTATTGAATAAGCAAATAGCTTATGACTTAGGATTATCTGAATCTACGATAAAAAGTCATGCGAGCACTATCTTTTTAAAGCTTGGAGTTCGAAACCGTACACAAGCGGTTATTGTTCTAAACGAATTACAATTAAATCAAAGTTCTTTTGGCCAAAACGGTAGTGAATGATCAAGTGTTGATTTAATTTTACTGATTATCATAGTCAAACTCGTATCTTGAAGTCGTTTGGGTATATTAAGTAATCTATTGATTATTAAATATCAGGTTAAAATATTGAGCATTCATTAACTCAAGTGAGGTTAAGTATTATGATAATAATTCTTCGCTAGTTCTTTGGTGAGTAATGAGCTTATCAGGGCACGCAAGGCAAGCGGCTTAATTATTTTTCTTAAGTAACTAATGTTGTGCTGTTTCGCTAGGGCCATGAGGTTTTCATCTGTAGTGGCTGTAATGAGCACAGCAGGCAATGAATATTGGCTCATTAGTCTTAATTTCTCAATTAGTTCTATCCCATTTATTTTATCAATTGAACGGTGTTTAGCACTATTTTCATTCATTAAACTGTCTAGATCTATTGCTATCTCTTCAGGTTCTCCCTCTATTAGTTGATAATCTACAAGTAAAATATCTATTTCATCTTCATGTTTTTTATAGATATCCTTGGCTTGCTGGGCATTAATTGCGGTAAATACCTTACATTGCCATGCACCTAATAGTTGAGACATACCGTCAAGTATTGCTTGTTCGTTATCTACGCATAATACGCCGACACCTTGTAAATTCATGCTAGCTGTTGGGGGCGTTTGTTCTTTTTTAATAATTGATTTAGCCACTGGTACATTGATACTAAATAAACAGCCAAACCCTGATTGAGATTCTAAATTGATTTTATGATTAAGAATCTGTGCCAAGCTTTGGGCTATATTTAAGCCTAAGCCAAGCCCTTTAGGGCCAATAGAATTAATCGTGTTTAATTGAGTGAACTGCTCAAAAACTTGTTTTTGCTTTTCTAATGGAATGCCAGGACCATTATCAAATACTTGGATACAAAGTTCATTGCCTTGACGGCGACAGCCTAACAACACTTTATTTATTTTATTTTTTTTCCCTGTGTGAGCATATCTAAAAGCATTACTGAGGAAGTTTTGAATAATCCTAGCGAGCAAAGTAATATCACTGGCAATAAATAGTTTGCTTGTTTTGCAATGAAACTCTATTTGGTATTCGTCTGTTAATGCATTGAATTCATTTGTTAACATATTAAAAAGCTGTTTAACTTCAATGGGTTCAATGTTGGGAATTATATTGCCACTTTCAATACGTGCTATTTCATTTAGATCAAGTAATAAGCTATTGGCTATTTCTAACGAGTTATCAATTTGCTTTATTTGATCTCGTTCTTCACTTGTGACTCTTGGGCTCAAAGACACTGCGGATGAAAATAGCCGAGCAGCGGATAAAGGTTGTAATAAATCATGGCTACAAGCTTTTAAATACTGACTTTTTTTCACGTGTGCCTGTTCTGCTTTAGCTTGTGCTTGTGCTAATTCAAAGTTGGCTTGTGCAAGCTCCATATTCGCTTGTTCTAGCTCAGCAGTGCGAAAGCGAACTCTTGTTTCGAGGTCAGTATTTTCATCTTTGAGTACTTTTTCAGTTTGACGGTATTTAGTGATATCAGAAAATATCATCACAAAACCGCCACCAGGTATTGGATTACCTTCTATATGAATGTTCTTGCCATTTTTAAGCTTATATTCAGAGTTATGGCGACTGCCTGCTTGGATAAATTGAATACGCTTCTCTACTTGTAGGGCAATATCTTTAAAAAAGTAGCCTTGTTGGCTAAGGTTAAAGTGAATTAATTGACTAATAGGGCAACCAATATAAATAAAGTTATCGGGATAATTAAAAATATCTAAGTACTGCTTATTCCAAGCAACTAATTTTAGCTCGCTATCAATAACCGAGATTCCCTCACTAACATTTTCTATAGCACTTTGTAGCACGGTGCGGCTAAATTCTAATTGTTGAGTGGAATTATCTTCTACGAGTTTAGCCACTTGATCAAAAGCCATACCCTGACCACTGATTGCAAATGAGGTGACTAGCTTTGCGGAAGCTGAACCTAATACTCGAGCAAGGGTGTTTTCTGCATGAAATAATATTGCCTCATTAAATTTCTTGTTGCTTTTACTATTGTCAGAACCCTTAAATTGTTGAAAGCATTGTTGGGCTTTTTCTTGGCCAATAAAGCGGGCGACTAAAAACTCCAATTCAACAATATCGACTTTAGGCTGAATAGGTAAACTCCATTGTGTTTTTATCCTATCTTTATAGAAAAATTTACTCTGCATTTGCTCTCTAATGCTTTGCCTTGTTAATAAGGAAACCAACCAAAGAGAGATAATGTTGACGAGTAGCCCTATTAACGTGATAACCGTAGTCTTAGGTAAATCACTTTCTGTAAGGGGATGGTTATAAATTCCTAATTGTGGCAATAAGTTAAATAGTGCCCAAATAATAAAACCACTGCTTATGCCTACAAGCACACCAGCAAGTGTCGCTTTACGCCAATAAAATGCAACAAATAAGGCAGGTCCTATTTGGGCTATAGCACCAAAGGCCACTTCGCCTAATGAAGATAAAGTATCAGGAGGCGACAATAACAATAGACCGTAACTTAAAAAGATAACAAACAATACTAACGCTTTACGAATGAGTAAAAGTTGAGATTGAAAGTGGTTAAAATCATGTCGCTGTTGGGATGAAAACTTAAACATTAATGGGAAAACAATTTCATTGCTAAGCATGGTGCTTAAAGCGATGGTTGAAACAATTACCATTGAACTTGCTGCCGAGACAGCGCCTAAAAAGGCAAATAAAGATAACCACACTTGGCCATTAAAAGCGGGTAAGAAAAGTACATAGGCATCAGCCTCGAGAGAGTTACCATAATTCAAATTACCCGCTAACCCAAGTGGACCTGCAAAAAAAGCAAATATAAGTACATAAACAGGAAGAAGCCACCGTGCCATAGAACTTAACTTTTGCTCTTTTATTTCAACAAACATAACCTGAAATTGTCTTGGTAAACATAAAAAAGCGGACATCACGATAATCAACATTCCGAACATACCAACAAGGCTGGTAAATTCAAATTGCTTCTCAATATTCATTTGATCTTTTGAAAGCTGCCAAATATCCATTGGAGAATCGTAAATAACAAAACAAACAAATAATCCCACGAAAAGAAATGCTATTAGTTTTACCAGAGATTCGAAAGCAATAGCGATCATTACGCCGGGATGACGTTCGGTTATGTCGATAGTACGAACACCAAAAATAATGGTGAAAACGGCAAGGATGATACTGACAATTAATCCTAATTGCCAAATAGGTAAATCTTGAGTTTCTTGTAAAATTTGATAGGAATAAATAATCGCTTTTAGCTGTAAGGCAATATAAGGCATGGTGCCTATTAATACTACCAAAGTAATAATGACAGCTAAATTTTGAGATTTACCAAAACGCGCCGATAGTAAGTCGGCAATAGAGGTTATTTTAAGTTGTAAGCTGGTTTTTATAATTCGCTGAATAAATGGCCAAGCAAAAACAAATAATAAAATAGGTGCTAAATAAACAGAGATATAGGTGAAAGAGTGGTTGGCTGCTTGCGCAGTCGTACCTAAAAATCCCCATGAAGTACAATACACACCTAAAGATAAAGCATAAATAATAATGTGCTGTTTGGCTTTAAGTTTATTTCTATATTTACCGCCTAGGTAAGCGATAAGAAATAACAAGCCTATATAACCAATACTAACACTCACCAATAACCAATTCGAAAACATACTTATTCCACAGTACTAAATACTCATAGTAAATTTATCACAATTTAAAGACAGAAAATGCCTATATCTCTACAACTTAAGTACTAGTACTTTCCATTTGAAAGGTTTACGACCAAAGGACTAAGTACTAGGTGCTAAGTCTTATTGCCGATTGTTACATTTTTGTACTGTTCTATTATGTTTTTGGAAACAGAGAATAAACAAATACAAAAATAAACATAAATACATACAACAGGGGATACAGCAATGTTTAACAAGAAGTCTAAAAAATTATTACTCGCATCAAGCTTACTAGTTGCAGCTAGCACTGCTAGTGCAGGTTATGACATTAAATTATCAGAAGAAGACAAAATCTCTTTTGGTGGTTACATCAAAGTAGATGCTCGCTATGTTGACGGTGATGTTGGTTATCGACCGTTTTGGATTGGTACAGGCGCTAAGCTTGATGAAAGTGCTTCGCAAATAAATCTTTTTGCCAATGAAACTCGCTTCAACATGAAATATACCCATGGCGACGTGATGGGCTTCATTGAAATGGATTTCTGGGGCGGAGAAGGTAATGAAATTGTTTCAAACTCTGCTCATCCTCGTCTTCGTCATGCCTTTATTAAATATAAAGACGTGCTAGCAGGACAGACTTGGTCAACGTTTATGAATACAAGTGCAATTCCTGAATCTGCTGATTTTGCAGGCGCAACAACTGGTTTAGTTTTTATACGTCAAGGTCAAGTTCGTTACACCATGGGTAACTTTCAAGTATCACTTGAAAACCCTGAAACGTGGGGTGGCGATACTGCAAATGACAGCGTACCAGATGTGGTTGCGCGCTATAACTTAAAAGGCGATTGGGGTAGCGTTTCATTCTCAGCTCTTGGCCGTCAGTTAAATACTAACTTAGGCAATAGCGAAACGGCAATTGCTGGTTCAATCGCAGGTCGCATTAAAACGTTTGGAAAAGATGACTTTAGATTTCAACTTCACCAAGGTGAGTTAGGTCGTTATGTTGGTGTTGCTTTTGCCCAAGATGTTGTGGGTGAAGAAGTTGAAGAAACGACTGCTTATCTTGCTGCGTATCGTCATTATTGGACTGAAACTTTGAGAAGCACTGTACTTTATGGCCGAGCTGAAGCCGATGTTTCCGGTGCTGATCGTAGCCAGTGGAGTGTTAACTTATTTCAAAACTTAACTAAGCAATTAGCGGTAGGTATTGAAGTAGGTAATTTCGAGATGAAAGACAAAGATGCTGATTCAAATTACGCACAACTTTCATTGAAATACGTACTTTAGTTTTTTGTAAAAACTTTGCCGACGTAACAGTTCCCATTTTGTTGTTACGTTTTTGGAGGGGGAGCTTCCCCCTCCTTTTTTCTAACGCATACATTATTTTTATCAATTTAGGAGTGTGAGTATGACTGAGTCAATACTCAAAGTAGAGCATATTTCATTAGCGTTTGGTGGCGTAAAAGCACTAACCGACGTTAGTTTTGAAGTTCCCCGAGGCTCCGTATTTTCAATTATCGGACCTAACGGTGCTGGTAAAACCTCCATGCTAAACTGTATTTCCGGACGTTATCAACCTAATTCTGGAAACGTAATTTTCAATGAAAAAAATGTCACTAATCTACGTCCAAATGACAGAGCAGATCTTGGTATGGGACGAACCTTTCAAAATTTAGCCTTGTTTGGTCACATGTCGGTTTTAGACAATATCATGGTTGGCCGACATCATTTACTGAAGAACAACTGGTTAACAGGACCTTTATATTGGGCGTCACCTGCACAAAAAGAAGAGCTTGCCCATCGTCGATATTGTGAAGAAATCATCGACTTTTTAGAAATTTCTCATATCAGAAAATCTGTAGCTGGCACCTTATCTTATGGTTTACGTAAGCGTGTTGAGTTAGCGCGTGCAATGGCATTAAAGCCCGAATTAATTCTTCTTGATGAGCCTATGGCAGGTATGAATCTAGAAGAAAAAGAAGATATGGCGCGCTATATTCTCGATTTAAATGAAGAATTTGGCATTACCGTGGTGATGATTGAACATGATATGGGCGTAGTTATGGATATTTCACACCAAGTAATGGTGCTTGATTTTGGTAAGAAGCTAATGTCAGGTTTACCCGATGAAGTTATGGCTGACCCACATGTTAAACGTGCTTACCTTGGTATAGAAGATGATGAAGATGAAGCCATTAATACCAATGAAGAGAGGGAGGCTAGCTAATGTCAAACGTACTAGCAGTTAAAGAAAATTATGATATGGGTGAGCTCGATACTTTTCCTAAAATTTTACGTCATAACGCTAAAAACTGGCCAAATGAAATCGCCATGCGTGAGAAAGAATTTGGTATTTGGAATGAGTTTTGTTGGAAAGATTATCATGATCGCGTTAAGTGGTTATCGCTAGCGCTAAGAAAGTTAGGTGTTAAGCCTAAGGATGCAATTGCTTTATTAGGTGATAATAGACCTGAGTGGGTTTGGGGCGAAATAGCAGCGCATGCTATGGGTTGTTATTCTATCGGTATTTTCCAAGACTCATTACATGAAGAGGTCGTTTATTTACTGAATAAAAGTAATGCCACTGTTGTTATTGCTGAAGATGAAGAACAGTGCGATAAATTACTTGAATTGGGTGATGAAATTTCTGATGTGAAAATTATTGTTTATTGTGATCCGCGTGGCATGCGTAAATATGACGATAAGCGCCTTGTTAGCATTGAAGATATATACAAACAAGGACAAGAGATAGATAGAATATCACCAGAATTGTACGATCTTTATGTTGATTCAACCTGTGCCGATGATACAGCCATTTATTGTACTACTTCTGGCACAACCTCTAAGCCGAAAATTGCCTTTCTAGGTGGTGGTAATTTTGTTAAGCACTGTAGTTCATATTTACGTGCTGATCCTCGCCAGCCTGGTGATAATTATGTGTCAGTTTTACCTTTGCCATGGATTATGGAGCAAGTTTATGCTGTTGGCCAAGCGCTAATTTCACGTCAAATAGTAAACTTTGTTGAAGAGCAAGAAACATTAATGGCTGATTTACGTGAAATTGGTCCAACTTTTGTACTATTAGCTCCTCGTGTTTGGGAAGGGATTTTAGCTGATGTAAAAGCCCGCATGATGGACTCAACCCCACTTAAACAAAAAATGTTTAATTATGCCTTTTCTCTTGCTGAAAAAGCACAAGCAGAGGGTAAACGTTCAGGGTTTGCAGATTTTTTATTGATGAAGGCCTTAAAAGATAGATTAGGTTTCACTAATTTAAAATCAGCGGCAACAGGTGGGGCAGCAATGGGGCCTGATACATTTAGGTTCTTCCAAACCATCGGTGTACCGCTACGTCAACTTTACGGACAAACTGAGTTATGTGGTGCTTACACAGTCCACAAAGAAAATGATGTTGATTACGACAGTGTTGGCGTTGCTTTTGATACTGCTGAAGTGAAAGTTATTAATACTGATAAAGAAGGTGTTGGTGAGGTTATCGCTAGAACGGTTGGTATGTTTACTGGCTATTTAGATAATCAAAAAGCGTACGATGAAGATGTTATAGATGGGTGGATGCATACTGGTGATGCCGGTTATTTCAAACCATCAGGACATTTGGTCATTATTGATCGAATTAAAGATCTAGCTAAAACCAGTTGTGGTGTGCAGTACTCACCACAGTACATTGAAAACAAACTGAAATTCTCATCATTTATAGGTGAAGCGGTTATCTTAGGTAAAGACAAACCCTATTTGAGTGCCATTATTTGTATCCGTTTCTCTATTGTTTCTAAATGGGCAGAACAACAAGGTTTAGGTTTTACTAACTACACTAGTCTTTCAGCTTTACCCGAGGTTTATCAAAAGCTCACTGAAGAAGTGGAAAAAGTTAATGCGTCATTACCTGAAGCACAAAAAATCAATAAGTTTATTTTGCTATATAAAGAGCTAGATGCAGATGACGGCGAATTAACGCGGACGCGTAAAGTACGACGTACTGTTATTGCTGACAAATATGGTGACATTATTGATTCTATTTATGACAACAAAGAGACGGTTGATATCGATACCGTGATCACTTTCCAAGATGGTGGCAGTTCACGTATTCAAACGACACTTAAGGTGGCTACGGTAATTGAAAATGATGGTAGTGCTGTTTCATCAACAAATAGTCAAACTCAAAGGAAAGCATCATGAATTTTGAACTCTTAACTCAATTAATCGTCAATGGCCTCATTGTTGGCCTGTTGTACGGTGTTATAGGTATGTGTTTTGTGTTGGTTTATAAATCAACACAAATTGTTAACTTCGCTCAAGGTGAGTTTTTGCTTATTGGCGCTTGGGTATGTTGGGCTTCGTTGATTTACTTAGAGTTGCCATTTTTTGTAGGATTTTTATTATCACTTGTATTTATGGCTGGTTTTGGTGTGCTGTTACAAATGATAGTACTACGTCCCATGATTGGTGAACCGATTATCTCGGTGATCATGGTAACTATCGGACTATCGATATTTTTCCAAGCATTAATGAAATGGATATTTGGTGTTTCACCACAAAGCTACCCTCAAGTGTTTGAAACTCAATCAATAAACATCTTGGGACTCAACATCGAAATGGCATATTTGATGAGTACGATAATAGCCTTAATTATCATGGTAGCGTTCTATTTATTCTTCAAACACTCTAAGCATGGCTTAGCGATGAGGGCTACGGCTTTTGATCAACAAGCGTCTCAAAGTTTGGGTGTATCTGTAAAACATGTTTTTGCGATGAGCTGGGGTATTGCTGCAACAGTTTCTGCAACCGCAGGGATAGTTATTGGCATGGTTAATGGTGTTTCAGATTCACTTTCTATTATGGGTATCAAAGTATTCCCAGCTGTTATTTTAGGCGGATTAGACTCAATTGTTGGCGCAATTGTTGGCGGTCTCATCATAGGTGTATTGGAAAATGTAGCTGAGTTTTTTGATAGTCAATATTTACACGTTGGTAATATGTACGATATCGCGCCATTTTATGTGTTGTTAATTATTCTTTGGTTCAAACCTTACGGTTTATTTGGTACCAGAGACATTGAGCGTATTTAAGCGCAACTTAACTGACAAAAGCTAACAAAGACAAACAAAAAATTAGCAATTATTTAGGAGTAACTTATGTCGAGTTTAACTATGCGCCCGTGCGGAGATTTTCGCACTAGCTATAAACAAGATAATACAATTTTTGAAACGAAGACCATCCGTTGGGTGACTATTTTTACCATTATCGCGTTGTGTTTCGCACCGCTACTGGTTGATGCTTACTTTATTACCTTATTAATCCAAATTTCATATTTGGGTATTGCTGCATTAGGATTGAATATTTTAGTGGGCTACACCGGGCAGATATCGTTAGGGCATGGTGCTTTCTTTGGTTTCGGCGCGTTTGCCTCTGCCTGGTTAAATACAAGTTTTCATATACCTGTATTTTTATGTATTCCTTTAGCTGGCTTCTTAACCATGGGTGTTGGCATGATGTTTGGTGCGCCAGCCGCTAGAATCAAAGGTTTATATTTGGCGATAGCTACCCTAGCTTCGCAATTTATTATCGAAGATTTCTTCGCCCGTGCAGATTGGTTCTCAGGTGGTTCATCAGGTTCAATGGCTGAGCCGATTAGTCTATTTGGTTTTGCTTTTGATACCGATGAAAGTTTTTACTATGTAGCGTTGTTCTCGCTAGTATTTATGTTTATCTGGGGCTGTAATTTAATGCGTAGCCGTGATGGACGTGCTTTTGTTGCCGTACGTGATCATTACTTATCCGCTGAAATTATGGGCGTAAAGTTAAATAAATATCGTCTACTTTCATTTGGTATTTCTTCTTTTTATGCTGGTATTGGCGGTGCGTTATATGCTCACTATTTAGGTTATGTATCTGCTGAAGGTTTCACCATTATGATGTCTATTCAATTCTTAGCGATGATTATTATTGGCGGCTTAGGATCGATAAAAGGTACGTTGATGGGGGTCATCTTCATGGTGTTCTTACCAGAGGTATTAGAAAGCGGTGTTGGCTTAATGAAAATGACTGATTGGGGCAATATTCCTATGGTTGTTGATGGTTTAGCGTACATCAAAGAAATGGCTATTGGCCTAGTAATTATCGGATTTTTAATTTTTGAACCTGAAGGTCTAGCACACCGTTGGACACAAATTAAAAACTATTGGAAATTCTACCCATTCGCTTATTAATTTTGTTTTAAAAACATTAAACAAGCAAATGGAGAATAAAGCACAGTTAAGTTAATGGGGAAAGTAAATTTACTTAACTGTGCAAAGTAAAAGCAAACATAAAAATAATACTTACCTGCTTTACTTATATCAATAGGTAGATAGGTAATAAATAACAAATTAAGGAACATCACATGAGAAAAGTTATGAATAAAAAATTATTATTAAGTTCAATCGCTGCAAGTATCGTTTTAAGTGTTACTAGCCAAGCGCAAGCACAAGATTCTGTTTTTGTTGGTCACTTAGCCGATATGTCAGGTCCTACCGCTTTTGTGGGTAAAAACTACGCCGATGGTATCCGTGATTCACTCGCTTATATTAATGCTAACGGTGGTATTAATGGTACTAAGCTTGAGTCTGAAACAATTGATTATGCTTATAAAGTACCACAAGCCATTGCTGCATATAAAAAATGGAAATCACGTAAAAATATGGTGGTTATGCAAGGGTGGGGCACAGCAGATACTGAAGCATTAATTTCTTTCGTTGCTCGTGACAAAACGCCAGTATTCTCTGCTTCTTATTCTGGGCATTTAACCGATCCTACTGGTAAAAACCCTCATACGAAAAAACCAGCACCTTATAACTTCTTTTATGGTGCTTCATATTCAGATGCTTGCCGTGGTTTAGTTCAGTGGGCTTCAGAAGACTGGAAATCTAAAGGTAATAAAGGTAAAGCAAAGTTTACTCATATTGGTGCTAATCATCCATTCCCAAATGCGCCAAAAGCTGCCTGTGCTGAATACGCAAAAGAGTTAGGTTTTAACGTAATGCCACCAGTGGTTGTTTCAATGAAGCCGGGTGATTTTAAAGCGCAATGTTTGAGTATTAAAAGTTCTGGTTCAAATTATGGTTATATCGGTAACTTAGGTGGTTCGGTACTGTCTTTAGTAAAATCTTGTAACACTGTAGGCGTTGATATTCAGTTTATGTCAAACATTTGGGGTGGCGATAAAAAGGTATTTGAAGCGGCAGGTGAAGGTATTAAAGACTATATTTTCCCAACAATGACTCCATTTTGGAATGATCAAGTACCCGGTATGAAACTTGTTCGTGAAATTTCAAAGATGTCTGATAAATCAGGTAAAAAAGAGCGAGTACATCACTATATGCGTGGCGTTTGTTCTACTTACTTTATGAAAGAAGCAATGGAGTGGGCTAAAGGTAATGGCGGTATTACTGGTGAGAATGTGAAAAAAGGTATGTACGTCCATAAAAACTGGGTACCTAAAGGTTTAGAAGGCGTATGTTTAGCCGCTAACTGGAGCATGGAAGATCATCGTGGTATTAACCAAGTGAATATTTATAAAGGTAATTACAATGGTGGTGATATTGCAATTGAGCAAGTATCACAAGTTACATTGAAACGTCGTGATGACTGGTTAGGTTATTAATCCTCGTCATACTTGACACAGCAGCTGCATTGTCGTCGTTGCAAGCCACATTACTTAGTGTGCTAATGCTAAGGTAAGTGCATATGGCTCTCAACTTGACAGCTTTGCTGCTGTACCAATTATTTAGAGGATCTGTGCCTAATTTATTTGAGTAAATATAAATTAGGCAAGTAGGTTTTTATTAACTAGTAACTATTCAGCTTGCAATAAGGTGGATAGTTATATTTTTAACGGAGTTTATTTTATGTCACAGGCGGCAGTGAAAATTCAAACAGCCTCACCAATGTTATCGGTTAACAATATTGAAGTGGTTTATGATGAAGTTATTCAAGTGCTTAGAGGGGTGACTTTAGACGTACCTGAAGGGGATGTTGTCACGTTACTTGGACCTAATGGTGCGGGGAAGTCAACAACATTAAAAGCGATTTCAGGCTTACTGAAAAGCGAATACGGTGAAGTGACTAAAGGCGATATCACCTTTATGGGCGAGCGCATTGATAAGAAAAATGGGGAAGATATTGTACGTAGCGGTCTGATTCAGGTAATGGAAGGTCGTCGTATTATCGAAGATATGACCTCAATCGAAAATCTAAAGCTAGGTGCTTATACACGTAATGATTCACAAATAAATCAAGATCTTGAAATGGTATTTAATTATTTTCCTCGTCTAAAAGAGCGTACGGGATTAGCCGGTTATTTATCAGGTGGTGAGCAACAAATGTTAGCCATAGGTAGAGCATTAATGGCTCGACCTAAAATGATTTGTTTAGATGAACCATCAATGGGTTTATCACCTTTATTAGTAAAAGAAGTATTTGGTATTATTAAAAAGATCAATCAAGATCAAGGTATTACCATGTTGTTAGTTGAGCAAAATGCTAATTATGCAATAAGGGCTGCTGATTATGGCTATATTATGGAATCAGGTAAAATTGTACTTGATGGTACTCAAGAGCAGTTGCTTAGCAATGAAGATGTGAAAGAATTTTATTTAGGTGGCGGCAACGAAGAACGTAAAAGCTTTAAAAACTTAAAATCGTACAAGCGACGTAAGCGTTGGTTATAAATGTTTTGTAGAGCTTCCTTCGACAAGCTTCCTTCGACAGGCTTCCTTCGACAAGCTCAGGACAAACGGAAGAGTTATCGGAACAACTATCGGAACCGTACATGCTGAGGGTGAAGCAGTCCTTCGACAGGCTTCCTTCGACAAGCTTCCTTCGACAAGCTTCCTTCGACAAGCTCAGGACAAACGGAAGAGTTATCGGAACAACTATCGGAACCGTACATGCTGAGGGTGAAGCAGTCCTTCGGCAGGCTTCCTTCGACAAGCTTCCTTCGACAAGCTCAGGACAAACGGAAGAGTTATCGGAACAGCTATCGGAACCGTACATGCTTCCTTCGACAGGCTTCCTTCGACAAGCTCAGGACAAACGGAATAGTGAATCGGAGTACGAACGGCTCCTAAAAAGAAACATATTACTGAATAATTATCGAGTTACCATGAAACAATATTTTTACGAAAGAGAGTGCCAAAACTCGCAATTACGTGAGCAGTCTTTGTTAGATCGTTTACCCGCATTTATTACCTATGCTAAGCAAGAGTGCTTGCATTATGGTCAATTTTTACAACACATAGATGCTGATAAAATTACTAGCCGCGAATTGTTAGCGCAATTACCTATTACCCGAAAATCTGATCTAATGCGCTTACAGGCAAAAATTAGTCCTTTAGGTGGGGTAAATGCCAAAACGGCTAATTTAGGTAGAATTTTTCAATCTCCTGGACCTATTTACGATCCAGAAAATACCAGTGATGATTGGTGGCGTATGGGGCAAGCTTTTTATGCGGCTGGTTTTAGAACGGGTGATATAGTACAAAACTGCTTGTCTTATCATTTAACTCCTGGCGGATTTATTCTCGATTCGGGTGCTAGAGCTTGTGGTTGTGTCGTCATTCCCGCAGGCCCAGGGCAAACTGAGCAACAAATGGATATCATTGAGCATTTAAAGCCACAAGGATATTGTGGAACACCATCTTTTTTGAAAATATTACTTGATAAAGCAAGCACTGAAAATAGAGATATATCTAGTGTGACTAAAGCGTTAGTTACCGGAGAAGCACTGCCACAGGCGCTTAGGGCAGAGTTTAATACTGCAGGTATTGAGACTTTACAAGCTTATGCGAGTGCTGATGTTGGCCTTATTGGCTTTGAGTCAAAAAGTGATGATGGCTTTATTATTGCTGAAGATTTACTGATAGAAATTGTCCGCCCTGGAACATTAGAACCTGTTGCTGATGGAGAAGTCGGTGAAGTAGTCGTAACTAGTTTTAATCTAGACTACCCACTGATTCGTTTTGCTACTGGAGATTTGTCTGCGGTGAAATTAGGAGAAAGTGACTGTGGTCGAACTAATATGCGCATTAAAGGCTGGTTAGGTCGTGCTGATCAAACCACCAAAGTTAAAGGCATGTTTGTTCACGCAGAGCAAATTGAGCAAGTGCGACAAGCATACCCTCACATCACTAAAGTTCGCTTGTCAGTTACTCAAAATAATTATAATGATCAAATGCACTTACAATGTGAGCTAGATACTAAAACGGATTCAGATGTAGACATAGCAAGTGCGATTAATGATATTAGTGCAACATTGAAAAAAGTGACTAAATTAACGGGAACCATAGAATTTGTCGCTTTAGGTACGCTAGCTGATGACGGTAAAGTCATCGATGATTTACGTGCTATTGATTAATTAACGTTAAACCCAAACGACTTCTAACAGCATGAACAAGTATTTTGAAGTCGCTTGGTTGTATACCAATAGAATTAAATATTAAGGATTAAAAATGAACGAGATAGCTTTTCAAGATTGTTACCCAGAAGAATTAAGTCATTGCTATGGTTGTGGTAAAAACAATATTAGCGGTCATCAATTGAAAAGTTTTTGGCAACATCTTGATAAGGAAAACATATTAGCTAGCACTACTGTTGCTCATTTTATGCCCGATGAGATTTACACTGCTATTCCAGGTTTTGTATATGGCGGTATGATTGCATCATTGATTGATTGTCATGGTACTGGCAGCGCCTCTGCTATGGCACATTTTGCCCAAGAACGTGAAATGGGAAGTTTACCTGCGTTGCGTTTTGTAACTGGCGCGCTGAATGTCAGTTATTTAGCACCTACGCCACAAGGTGTTGAGTTGGAATTAATAGGGCGCTTTAGTGAAGTGAAAGAGCGAAAAGTCATTGTTGATATAACCTTGTCAGCCAATAAAACTATTTGCGCTAAAGGGCAGGTAATTGCAGTGCTTATGCCTGAAAACATGATACCTAAGGGCTAAAAGTTAACATTGGTAACAAATTACCTCATTGTTAAAATGTTGCCTTTTACACGTTTTTCAGTACATGTAATTTGCTTGTAGTCGGAATGTTAAATAAATGTATTATCGAAACAAATGATAGTTTTTATCAAAACTAATGGGAATTTAAGTGATATAAATCAAATTATCTTCATTTCAAAAATGCTTTAATCACGTGTTTCGTGTTTAAATTTACATAAATTGGGATTAATTGTGGTTGAAGAACAAGTAAAGTCTATAATTGATAGTTTATCTCAATCTGTTTCCGATAACTTTATTGAAACCATTTGTTTATCTTTAGCTACGGCCATTAAGGCTGACATCATTTTTGTTGCTAAATTAAATGAAGAACATACCATAGCAACAACACTCTCTGTTGCTTCACAAAGCAAAGTGCTAGATAACTTCTCCTACTCTTTAAAATCAACACCTTGTGAAAACGTCAGTAAAGGTGAAGTTTGTGCTCATGTAACCAATTGCCAACAAGCTTTTCCTGATGATGAATTACTGGTTGATATGAATATTACCGGCTATGTAGGTATCCCTTTAAAAAACACTAATAATGAAACTGATTCAATATTGGTTGCTCTTTATCATCATCCTATAGAAAATGTGCCTGAAATCACTTCTCTTTTTTTATTGTTCAGTGGCATGATAAAAAAAGAGATGGAAAAGCAAGAGCTTATCAATGAGCTAAAAACAAGAAACGAAATAATTGAAGAAAGTAAAGAAGCTATTGTTGTTTGTGACAAGCATAGAAATATTATCAGTATTAACAAAGCCTTTAGTCGAATTTTAGGTTATAGCTTTAAAGAAGTTCAAGGGCAAAATCCGAGAATATTGAGCGCTGGAATTAATGATAAAAATTTTTATTATCAAATGTGGCAAGATATTGATAATACAGGAGCATGGTCTGGTGAAATCTGGAATAAAAAGAAAAATGGTAAAGTTTTTCCAGAGTGGCTATCAATTAATAGTATTTGTGATGAAAATAATGAGGTTTCACATTATGTTGCTTTCTTCTTTGATATCACTAAACAAAAAGAGTCAGAAGCCAAAATTTTCAAGCAAGCCAATTTTGATTTACTTACCGGTATTGCCAATAGATTTTCATTTATAGAAAAGCTTTCACACGCTGTAAAAACAGCTCAATTAAATAAGACTAAATCTGCCATTCTTCACATGGATTTAGACTTATTTAAAGAGGTTAATGATATATATGGTCATGATTTCGGTGATGAGTTATTAATCCAAACATCTAAACGCCTGCAAAGCTATATTAAAGCTACAGACTCTGTTGCCCGAATTAGCGGAGACGGTTTTGCCATACTGCTTAATAACATTGAAAAAAATGAAGTTATAGACAATATAGTCACCCGTATTTTAGTTGGATTTAGTAAACCTTTTAGCATTAAAAATGCATTTCTGAATTGTACCTTGAGTATTGGAATTGTCGATTTTTCCAGTGATAAGGACGATGCTGGAGAACTGATGAAAAAAGGTGAAGCAGCTATGTATCATGCTAAAGATAGTGGTAGAAACTCTTTCAGTTATTTTACCCAAAACATGCAAAATATTGCTCTTCTCAAACTGAACTTAAAGCACCAATTGATTGATGCGATAAAAAATAGGCAACTTAGCGTTGTATATCAACCTATTATTTCTATTAGTGATGAAAAAATAAATAAATTTGAAGCACTGGTGCGCTGGAATAATCAAGGAGAGTGGGTCTCACCACTGGAGTTTATTCCTATTGCTGAAGAATTTGCGTTAATTGTTGAGTTAGGAGAATTTGTTTTATCTGAAGCCTGTATTCAATTGAAAAAATTAAAGGTTCTAGGCTTTAATGACATTGTTTTTAATGTTAATCGTTCAATTTATGAAATTCCGCTAAATCAAAGTGAAAATGGTCATTGGTTAACTATCATCAAACTTCATGGTTTACAGCCTAGTGATATTTGCTTTGAATTAACTGAAAGTGCATTAGCACCTGATAAGCGAAATAATGAAATACTATTTAATCAATTAAGAAGCGTCGGCTGTAAAATTGCTTTGGACGATTTTGGTACAGGCTATTCATCATTAAGTTATCTACGACGTATCCCTGTCGATTATATAAAAATTGATAAATCTTTCATTACTGATATTTGTACTAATCATGAAGATAATATTCTAGTGTCTACCATCATTGCTATGTCGAAAGCGTTAGGTAAAGAGGTCGTCGCAGAAGGTGTTGAAACTAAAGAGCAACTACAATTACTTATTGAATTAGGGTGTGATTACATTCAAGGTTATTATTTTTCCAAGCCATTACCTGTTGAAAATCTAGTCAGTTATTTAACTAACTTTTCATACTCATGTTTACCGAGTAATAAATGAAATTTTTGCTTTCAACCAAAAGTTGCTATGAAGAACAGCGTATTTTTTTCTGTGAATATTTATTGATGTGGTAATGATGTGAAGTTATTAGATAAATTTCAAAATACTAATCGACTCTATGTGTTGTTGTTGTTTCCTGTTATTGGTATTTTATTATTTGCCGCAATAGGGATTAAGGATAAGGTTCATTTTGTTGGCGAAATGAAACAAATTGAACAACTTACCAAGTTAACCACACAAATAACTGCACTTTTACACGAAACACAAATAGAGAGAGGGAAAACCTCTGTTTATATGTATAGTCTGGGTACAAGATTCTCTGATGAATTATCTGCTCAATATCAAGAAACCGATAAATTACGCGATGAAGTGTCAAGGCTATTAACTGCTTTTAATGATCAAGAAAGAGAAAACAATTTTAAAAGCTTATTGAAAAGCGTAATCATTGAGCTTGAACGGCTATCCGTTTTGCGTCGAGATGCACTTGCACTGAATATCCCTATGTTAGTGGCCATTAATTATTACAGTGATTTAAATGCAAAGTTCCTTAAAATAATATCCGTGCTGCCTAGTCTATCAGATGATAGTAGTATTTATAGACTCAGTAATACTTATCTTAACTTATTAAATGGTAAGGAAAAAGCTGGCCTAGAAAGGGCAGTTATTAGTGGCGTGTTAACTGCACATAGCTTTTCTCCCCACTTGTACTTGCAAGCAATTTCGGTATCTGCGCAGCAACAAATGTATTTTGATAGTTTTTCTTTATCAGCCTTACCTGATTATCTTGTTTTATTTGAAAAAGCTGAATCATCCGTTGATAGCCAGAAAGTAACTGCCATTAGGCAATATGTTCAAAGCCAAGTTTTTAAAAGTAAAAAACCAAAAATTATCAATAATTCCCCCGCTTTACCTGCTAATAATGAACTTGAAGCTGTTAGTTCTTCAGATGAAATACGACCGAGTATATTGCAATGGTTTACTCACAGTACTAATAGGATCAATGACTTAAAACAGGTAGAAGATTCAATTGCCGTAGATTTACTAACGCAGACCCAGCAAGCCAAGTTTGATGCTTTTTATAGCTTAGTATTCTATTCAGTATTGGTGCTAATGGCTGTTGTTATGGCACTTGTTATCCCGGTAATATTTAAAAAATTGCAGCGAAGTAGAAAAAAATTAGATATAAATATTAATGAACTGAATCTAACGCGAGATGAGTTAGTACAAAGTGAAAAAATAGGCTCTCTGGGGCGAATGGTTGCAGGCTTTGCCCATGAAGTAAATACACCTATAGGTATTGCTGTTGGCTCGGTTAGCCAAATTCAACAAAGCTCTGCTTGTTTAATTACTCTTCTAAAGCAAGATGAAGTAGAAGAGCAAGACTTGCTTGAGAATATAGATACTATTGCCACAGTATCCTCGCTAGCAATGTCCAACCTAAATCGTGCCGCAAGATTAGTTCAAAGTTTCAAACGTACTTCTGTTGATCAATTGTCTGAGAAGGCTAGGCGTTATAATGTTAAAGAAGTGCTTGAAGATGTTGTATTCACGCTCAATAGAAATTTGATTGAAAAGGGCATCATGGTAGAGGTATCTTGCCCTACAGGTTTTAATATTTTTGGCCAACCAGGACGTTTTGATCAACTGGTTACAAACCTTATTATCAATAGTATTGCCCATGCGTTTGACCATTCTACTAGTGATGCCCTTATTTCTATTACCGTAGCTCGAACTGCTGAAAACCTTATATGTTTAAGTTATACCGATAATGGTAAGGGCATGGAAGCGTCTGCGGTAGATAAAATATTTGAACCTTTTTATACCACTTCACGTACTGATGGTACGGGATTGGGGATGTACATTTGTCATAACATTGCAGTTAATGATATGCATGGTCACATTCGTTGTGAAAGTAGCTTAGGCAATGGCATTTTATTTGAAATTATTTTTCCATGCCAAGAGGTTATGGGTCTGGAAAATGAAAGTTAAGTCTAAATTTACATGATATTGGCTCATAGTAGTGTCTTACCCGTTGTAGAGGAAATATATGAAGATTGTTAACAGAAATGCGAAGCAAAAAGATATTGCTGTTCCCACTAAGGTTTTTTCAAGTCGTTATGTTTGGAAGGTGTTAATTGTTGATGATGAAGAGGACATTAGGACATTAACAAAGATTAATTTAAAAGATTTCGAGTTTGATGGTCGTAAACTGCATTTCCTTGAAGCTGATTCCGCCGCTTCCGCTAAGAAAATTCTAGCTGAACATGACGATATAGCACTTGCATTAATTGATGTGGTCATGGAAACCGATGATGCAGGCTTAAAATTAGTTGAATATATTCGCAATGAACTAAGTAGACATATGATCCGTTTGATCATACGAACAGGTCAGCCAGGAATAGCACCAGAGCGCTACATTATTGATAATTTTGATATTGACGATTATAAAGATAAAACCGAATTAACTATCGATAAACTTTACACTACAGTGCGCTCCGCAATTAAAGCGTATCGAGAACTTAAAGCCATTGATCTGAATAGAGCAGGTTTAAGAAAAATTATTGATGCTTCACCTGAAGTTTATCGAATTTCAAAAACTTCTCTAAGCGACTTTTTTGATGGTATTTTATCGCAAATTATTGGTCTTTGTCATTTAAACGAAAATGCGCTTATTTCAACTATAGATGGTATGGTGGCGACAATAAATGGTGAGGAAGTCAAAATAGAATCAGGCCTAGGGGCTTTTTGCCATAAAGATGAAAATAGAAGCCGAATTGATCATATCTCCCATGCTTGCATTGATATTATTTTAAATAAAGAATCAGCTAAAAATCTACGACAAGGCTCGTTAGTTTTGCCTTTGATTATTGATGGTAACACTGTTGGTTTTGTTTACTTAGAATCAAATCATGCGTTGTCGCCAGAAGATAGAACCCTTATTGAAGTATTCACTAATCAATGTGCCAACGCATTAGAAACACTTAAGTTACATTTAAATTTAAAAATGGCTTATGGTCAAGCGATTGATACTTTAGCTGAGGTGGCTGAATTTAAAGATTCTACAACCGGTAAGCATATCAATAGACTTGGCGCTTATACTGCGGTTGTGGCTGAGGGGATGGGTATATCAAAAGAAGATGCACACAGCTATGGTAAAGCAGCGATGTTACACGATGTTGGCAAAGTGGGGATACCTGATAGTATTTTACAAAAGCCAGGCAAGTTAACTGAAGATGAGTATGAAACGATGAAGCAACACTCAGAAATTGGTGCTCAAATCTTAAGTCATTCAGACAGTACAAAATTGGCACAAGGAGTAGCTTTATATCACCATGAACGGTGGGATGGTACTGGGTATCCCAAGGGTATTCCAAGTGAACAACTTCCTTTAATCACTCGTATTGTTGCCGTTGTTGATGTTTTTGATGCCTTGGTCAGTAAGCGGCCATATAAAGAGGCATGGCCCCATGAAGAAGCGCTCGAAGCAATTTTAATAGGCTCTGGTACTCAGTTTGATCCCAATGTCGTTAAAGTTTTTGTCAAGCTTTACCATGACGGCACGTTAAATAATATTTTAGCAATGAACTAGTTACTTGATGAACAATCGCCAACTTTAATAGATGAAAGAAAATGAATAGCAACCAAATACACTCGACAGAAAAGAATAATCAAAATGAAAGAAGAAAGCCTTCTGAGCCTTCTCCGTTATTTTACTCCTATTTTTCTTTAGATAAGCATGCACTAAGTGACTTAATTTCAACAAAACAGCATTCAGATGATTTTATAGTTACACGTACCAGTTATATAACCATTCGTCTCTGGTTTATGTGCATGTTCTTCTCTTTGTCGGTACCTATTTTTTCATTTTTTGATTTTATCTTCTTCCCAAATAAAGAAGCACTATACTTACTCTCTGCACGAATAGTACTTTCTATTAGTTTATTCATGTTGGCAAAAGCATTAAAAATATGGCCACTGGTGCGTACTGTTCGCATTGTCATGCCATTAGCTTTTTCACTGCCGATGCTATTTTTCGTTGCCAGTATGCTGATTATTAATGGTATACCCGTAGAAGTTGTACCCAGTATTTTTAGTATGATGCCTTATTTTATTTTGGCCATGTTAGGTTTGTTTCCACTCACCATTAGTGGTGGTATTTTTGTTGTTGCTTGCGTGTTTACACCATTCGTTATTTTTAAATTGCTGCTTGTTAACCAACCATTTTGGCTATTCTTTAATGATGTTTGGTTATTCATGTTATTTGCCGGCATTAGTTTGTGGTTACAGGTAGGGCAGTTATCAATGTTGATGAAACTTTATCGAGAATCAACTGTTGATCCGTTAACAAAATTAATTAATCGCAGGGTGTTATTAAGGTTAGCGCAAAGAAGCCATGAATATCATGAAGTGTACTCGGTTATTATGTTTGATTTAGACCGTTTTAAGCGGATCAATGATAATTATGGTCATGCAGTTGGTGATGAATTCTTAGTAGCTGTTGCCAAAGTTATTCAAAAAGAATTAAGAACAACTGATATTATTGCGCGTTTTGGCGGTGAAGAATTTGTTGCGATATTACCTGAAATAAATCTTAATGATGCAAATATAATAGCGAGTAGGGTGGCTATTGCCATTAGTCGTCAAGTTATAGTCTCAGCTGATGGCAAAGACTTAAGCGTAACAGCCAGTGTTGGTGTTACTCAAAGAAAGCAAGATGAGAATATTGATGAAGCTTTAAAGCGAGCAGATGATTTTTTATATTTTGCTAAAGAAAATGGCAGAGATAGAGTTATTTCTGATTATGATTATCACCAAGCAAGCGCTTGATTAAGTATGCTTTTTGGTAGAAGTAATATTAGTAATCAACATGCTTCATTATCTTAAGTGAGGCATTTTACTTTTCCATTTGGAAAAAATATTTTGATAAGTACCATCCTGATGGATACTGGTTAAGCTTTTTGTTAGTTTTTCTATGATATTACTGTCAGTGTTAATGTTACATGCCAGAAAAAAATTGAGTGGTAAGCTTTTTACTTCAATAACACGGTTTAATAAATCGACAGAAACACCAGAGAGTTTTGCCCTGTGGGTAATGGTTATATCGTCAGCTACAATAAAATCAATTTCGGGCCTATCAACTAATAAATTAATTAATGAATCAGTGTGCTCTAATACGTATAGGTTTTTATTTTCAGTTAACCCAATATTTAACATTCCAGTATGGGTAGCATCATTTTTATTAACCGCGGTGGTATAACGCTTCAAATCATCGACTGTTTCTATTTCATTGCCGTGTTTATTACTTTTTAAAGACCATATAACAGCATTGTTTTTTTCTGTCACAGGACCTATCCAAGTAAAGAGCTTCTCTCGACTAGGTAGCCTAGCGAGAGAAAAAATACAGTGGTTAGTTTTTGTTAATGCTAAGTTGTATGTCCTTACCCACGGGTAAAGGTATAATTGATAATTTATCTTGGCTCGCTGAGCTGTTTCTAAAACGACTTCGGTGGCAAAGCCAACAATTGAAGCGTCTTCTTTTATTATCTGATAGGGGGGTAAGTGTTCGGTAACGAAAGTCACTTCTGGCTGATTCGCAAAGCTGTTGTTGCATAAAAAAAACATGGTAAAAATGGAGAAAATATGTTTTTTCATAAAACTTTACATACAGCTAAGTCATTGGGTTAGGTTATTAAGCATAACTTGTTTAGCTGAAATCGTCTATTGCTTAGTCTTGACTTAGCGTTACCCTTTGGAGAAGCTCCAAGCAATAAAACGACTAATTTTTTGCCCTTGTGCCATTTTTACTATTTTTACTTGCAATACGTTAGCTTTTTTCAGATAAAGTTTTATTTTAGACAAATTATCTTTTTTAGAGATTAAACAAGTAAACCAGAGTACTTGATCCTGATATGTCTTACTTTCTTTAATCATTTGACGAATAAACGCCACTTCGCCACCTTGGCACCACAATTCTGCTTTTTGGCCTCCAAAGTTTAAGGTTTTGTTATTATGGGAGTTATTCCCTTTATTCAAATTTTTCCACTTTCGATTAGTGCCAGTATTCGCATCATCTAATGATTTATGAAATGGAGGGTTACACATTGTTAAATGATAATATTCATTAGGACTGATTATACCGTCAAAAATACGAGCACTGTTTTTTTGTAATCGGCAGTTGATTTGTTTCGTAATGTCTTTATTGGCGCTAATGTTAGCGTTAGCTGCTTTAATAGAGATGGGGTCAATATCAGAAGCAACAAAATGCCAGCCATATTCACGTGCTCCCAGAATAGGGTAAATGCAAGTTGCCCCTGTACCAATATCTAATACAGATACCTGTCCTTGTGTTGTTATATTGGTTTCTTTTAATAAATCGGCTAGGTAATGAACATAGTCAACACGCCCAGGAATAGGCGGGCATAAATATCCTAGAGGAAAGTCCCAATGTTGAATTTTATAATGTTTAATTAATAAAGCAGCGTTCAACGCTTTTACTGCATTGGGGTTGCTAAAGTCTATTGTTTCTTGCTTATTATGCTTATTTTGAATAATAAAGGCTGACAAAGCAGGATGAGCCTTTATTAGACGGGCAAAGTCGTAACCATTGCGATGTTTATTACGTGGATGCAATGCGGTTTTAGTACTCATTGTTTAGGTTTTTCGCCAATTTTAAAATAACCATTACTGGTAAATTGCACTACTTGTTGACGTTTTTTTCCAATAAGAATGGGTCCATCATCCATAAATAAAAAGTTTTTCCAACTGCGTTTAAATATCGCCCAAGTAGTTTCAATAACATTGTCTCTATTTGAACAATAATAAACGACGGTATTATTATCCCAAACAATATGTTCACTGATTATTACAGGTAAATTTTCGTCATTACTGTCCCAAATACCTTCCCATTTTCCCTGTTCAACCCAATTGCTTTTATCAAAAGGCCAGTCACCTTTTTTGAAAAAATCAGGATGATCTACTTGACGGCTGATAAAGGTATCCCACAACACATTAGCGCGATCTTTTACCATAGGTTTGATTTTAGATAAATCTACTTCACTAATAGGGAGACTTTTATGTTTAAAAATCCAAGCATTTTTTAATTGTTCTAGTGGGATGTAACTCATTTATTAGGCTCGACGATTGCGCTAAGGTTTATCAATAGATTATACGGGAGTACTTGCTATTTTATATAGGAAATGAGTTTACTTTTTTTAACTAAGTAAAGTAAAGAATAAAAATATAGCAAAAGAGCGATCCAAAGGCAGCTCTTTATGTAATATGGTCGCTTAGGGGATCTAACCTGCGACAGCCTGCATCAAAATACACAAAAGAGATAATGCGTTATAGTTAGTCGATTCCTTTGTTTTATCTGAGTAGCTACCCTATTAATACGTAGAGCTTTAAAGAAGCGCTCTCGTTTAAAAACGTAAATGAGGAAATGTTATAGCTGCAATTAAATAACTATAATTATGAAGTTGAAATGTACAAAGTAGCATCAAGGGGTAGCAATATGTTTGTTATCACTTGTGAAGATGGGCAGATACATGCTCAACTAAGAGATCAATACTCTATGCCAGTATTTGGAAAATCACTGAGCGGGGGACATTAATCAAAAACTTTCATCGTGTTAAATCGCTATTTCAACGGTATTTTCTGACGCTTAGTCGTTCAGTACTATCCACCATTGAAGGAATTGGCTAAGCTGTTCGTTTAAATCTCCTATTTCATTTTACGGTGATATAAATCGTGGTTACAAATCTGGTTCGAATAGCATGACAGAGCAAATAAAAAGAACAATTAATATAAAAAACATAGCGCTATTATTAGTCGCTATTTGGCTAGGTTTAGCTTTTTTTACGGTGTTAACACAAATATCAAGCTGGCTTACTAGTCATCATTTTACCATGAACTTTTTCTCTCACCTTAAGTTTTTTACCCTGAGAGTTTGGCTACCTTGGGTATTATTAACGCCTATTGTTTTGTGGGTAGCTACCCAGTTTCCGATAAAACCTGAAAATTGGTTGAAAGCTTTGCTGTTGCATGCCTTCTTTTTATTGGCACTCTCCTTTATCGCAGGGCTAATGATTAGTTTGCATTATCACTTTTTTGAAGATATGGCTCCAGGTATGGAAGCATTCAAACCTTGGCAGCATATAGGTCACTTTTTATTTGGTGATAACCTGTTTCTATTTAACACCATTATTTACACTATTTTAGTGACTAACTTTAATATTAAGAACTTCTCAAAAATCGCCCAGCAAAAAGCACTTATTGCTAGCCAACTTAATAACCAACTTATTGAATCGCAGTTGCAAACACTAAAGATGCAGATTAACCCGCATTTCTTATTCAATACCTTAAATGTTATTTCCGTGTTAGTGATGAAGTCAGAAAAAGATAAAGCAACAGAAATGATTAACCGATTAAGTGCTTTTTTTAGAAACTCCCTCGACGACAAGGATCAACAGTGGATCCCACTACAAAAAGAGCTGTTTCATGTAGAGCAATATCTCGCTATCGAGCAAGTTAGATTTGGCGATAAAATAAGCATTGTAAAACAATATGATGATGCGGCAATGTCAGTTTCCATGCCTGCGATGTTATTACAACCGCTAATTGAAAATGCTATGCAGCATGGGCTTGAAGAAAAAGAGGGTAAAGGTCAATTAACACTCGTCTGCGTAATTGAAAAAGAGCATTTAATTATTAATATCATCGATGATGGTGTAGGTTGTAATTTCGATGATGAAAATTATAAAGAAGGTATTGGCTTGAGTAACGTAAAATCTAGATTAGCGCAGTTATATGGCGTTCAACATGAGTTTTCAATAAACAGCAACAAATTTGGTGGTGTAACCGTGTCGATAAAACTGGCAATTAATCTTGGAGTTGCAGAGAAATGACTATCAGGGTGTTAATTGTTGATGATGAACCTTTGGCAAGAGAGGGGGTTGCTCTGCGTCTTGAACAAGACAATGATATTGAGGTCATTGGCGAGTGTGCAAATGGCAGTGAGGCTATTCGCAGCATTTTATCTTTAAAGCCCGATTTAGTTTTTCTTGATATCAAAATGCCGAAAGTGAATGGTTTTGACGTAGTGAACGCAGTTGGCTCTGAGCATATGCCGCCGGTTATATTTTTAACTGCTTTTGATGAATACGCCGTTGAAGCCTTTAATACTCATGCCATAGATTATTTACTGAAACCTATCGATAATGCCCGTTTTAAAGAAAGTTTGCAGCACGCCCGTGAGCAAATATTGAAAAACGCTATTGCCGAGCGTAGTGAGCAACTAACCCAATTATTGACCCAGACTCAAGGATTAACGACAGCATCACCCGCAGGTCAGAAAGTTACCGGCAATATTAACAACGAACGCTTAGTGATCCGCTCCAATGGTCATGTCTATTTACTTGAGTCAGACGATATCTATTGGGTTGAAGCTGAAGGTGATTATGTCAGTGTCCATACACCGCAAAAAACACACCTAGTTCGTGAAACCATGAAGAATATGGAAGCTCGTCTGCATGAACAGGGTTTTCAACGAGTTCATCGCTCTTGCATTGTCAATTTAACTTATGTCAGAGAACTCATTAGTACCGACAGCGGTGATTATCAAATTGTTTTGCGTGACAATACTCGGGTGAAGTTAAGTCGAAATTACCGTGATACGTTATACCAACGGCTTAATGCCGCCCCCTAAAAGGAAAATAAAAATGCATAAATTATTCAAGGTTGTCGTTATCTTATCGCTATCGTTCGGTTCGACTGGTTATTGCCTAGCACTTGATAGCCAAACGAGTATTAATGAGAAAGTGTCGCTGGTTGATATTAAAAACTTTCGTTCATTATCGCCTACATTTGCCAGTGCAGGTATGCCAAATTCAACAGATTTAACTCTATTAAAACAAAATAATTACCAACATATCATCAACTTGATACCTGGTGACTTTAGCGAAGAACAACGACAAATAAGAACATTAGAGATGTCTTTTGACCAAATCTCAGTTGATTGGCACGAGCCCAAGCTGGAAGATTTTGAAAAGTTTGTTAAGTTAATGGGTAAATATGAACAAGATAAAGTTTTAGTGCACTGTCGGTTAAATTACCGAGCATCTGCATTTGCTTACCTTTATCAAACAACGCAACTTGGCATAGATGAAGCAATAGCCAAACGTAAAATGATCTCCGTTTGGCAACCAGAAGGCACATGGCTAGACTATATAGAAATGATTCAACAACACTACCAAGCTCAGTAATGAATGATTTAATTTAGTTATTTTTATAGGAAATAGTCATTGATACTTTGAACGATGGCTTTTCATCGAAAGCCTTTGCTAATACGCATTATCTCCAACGCTATATCTACACTCTTTATCTCGACCTCTTTACAGGCACTCTTTAACGACAAATAATGCAGCTCATCTATAACAAGCTGAATCTCAGCGATTGCCGCAGAAATTAAAGAAAAACACCGCTAATGTTTGCTTATCTCTTACATAACAGCACTACCGACATGAACATTGTTGGTAACACGGTGATAAATGAAAACTATTCTTGAATCACAAAATAACGATAGTAAGTCTAAAAAAAACGTTGCCATCATTGCTAGCGCTATGGTCATATTACTTTGTTTTTTGACGCTTTACCTTTGGTTAAATACGGATGATAACTCTTCGGATATTGATCGTAATGATTTGGTTATCGCTATCGTTAAATCAGGAAACTTGATACAAGACGTCAGAGCACCGGGCAATCTTATCGCAAAAAATAAGCAATGGTTATCGGCTCGAGTCAGTGCAAAAGTAACAAAACGATTACTTGAACCCGGTGCAGTTGTCACCCCTGACAGTATTATTCTGCAATTAAGCTCTCCTGAACTAATGCAGCAATATAAACGTGTGAAAATTGATTATAAAGTGGCTCAAGCCCAACTCGAAGCATTGAAAGAAACCCAAGCAGCGGCAAGGCAAAAAAAGCAAGCTGATGTCAAGTTACTCGATATTGAAAATCAACAGGCAATAGCCGATGCTACGGTAAAGAAGAAGCTTAGAGTTGATAAAATAATACCATTATATCAATATAATGAAGCGATATTACGTGAGAAAAAGTTAACGCTTCAACTTGATATTTCTCGCTTTGAATTACAGCAATTACCCAGATTACAAGCCAGTTTACTTAATGTTGAAGAAGCTAAAGTAGAGCAACAGTTACTGCAGCTTGCCTTGTTAAGCGAACAAGTTGAGTTGCTTAACGTTCGTGCACAAATGCATGGTGTCTTACAGAGTATTGCTGTTGAAGAAGGACAAGAGATAGCTAAAGGTACTACTTTGGCACGTGTCGCCGACCAAAATAGTTTAAAAGCAGAGTTGCGTATACAAGAGAGCCAAGCCCGAGATATTCAATTAGGTCAAACAGTAGAGATTGATACTCGCCGCAGCAAAATTAATGGCATTGTTTCACGCATAGATCCCGCGGTAGTTAACGGCACTGTCACGATTGATGTTGAGTTACCAAAAGATTTACCCAGTGAAGCCCGTCCCGATCTTAGGGTTAATGGCATAGTCGAAATAAAACGTTTAGAAAACGTATTGCTGCTTGATAAACCTGCCCACTGGCAAGATCGAAAAAACGTCTTTTTATTTAAACTCACCGGTGACTCACAAGCGACCAGAACTAAGGTGGCCATTGGCGACAGTTCAACTAACACAATTCAGTTGCTCAGCGGTTTAGTTAAGGGGGAAAAGGTGATTATGTCTGATACCTCGCACTTCCAAAAATATCCAACGTTAACCCTTAATTAAAGCAAATGACTTATCGGTTTAGTTTGTCTTATTTTCTTAGGTGAAGAGCAAGAACTAAGCAAAAAGTCCAATTACACAAGCGCTTTTCTACTGGCGATTATAATAACGACAACCTTAGGTAACAATAGAATGACAAATTCAAAAACACTGATCAATATTACTAACCTTAGCAAGGTATATCACACTGGCGGTACACAAACCAAAGCCCTCAAAGGTATCGACTTAACGATAACTCAGGGAGATTATGTCACCATTCAAGGGCCATCTGGCGGTGGGAAATCAACCTTGTTATCGATAATTGGTTTGTTAGATAAAGCTAGCAGTGGTGATTATCAGATTAGTGACGTGTCGGTAGCAAAACTATCCGAATCGCAAATGGCTAAAGTAAGAAATAGAGAGATAGGCTTTATTTTTCAGGACTTTAACTTGATTGGTGATATGACAGTTAGTCAAAATGTTGAGCTACCGCTCATTTATCGTGGTGTCAATAAATCAATAAGAAAAGAGAAAGTTGCCCAAGTACTCAAAAGAGTCAATATGACTGAACGAGCACAGCATTTACCTAATGAATTATCCGGTGGACAGCAACAACGTGTTGCCGTTGCCCGAGCTTTGGTGGGTAGCCCAACACTATTATTGGCAGATGAACCAACGGGTAACTTAGATTCTGTCAATGGTGATTCAGTGATGCAGTTGTTAAGTGAACTGAATGAGCAAGGAGTGACTATTTGCATGGTAACTCATGATAGTCGCTATGCCCATTTTGCCAACAGAACTGTTAACTTATTTGATGGCAAAGTAATGAACAATAAAGCGAACAGTGAACAAGATAAAGCTGAAGTACCCCCGCAAAATGTTGCTGAGCTTATGCCAAGCAAAATTCAGGTAGGAGTCTAATTATGTCAATTGGAAAGATGTCAAAGGTAAATATGGAACGTTATGATGTACTATCGGGACATGACGAGGAGAAGACACAGTCTAGTTTCTTTGGCAGTAAACTCATTGAAAGTATTCTAATTGATGTGCGTTATGCCATGTCCCGCTTTATTGCTCAACCGATAACTACCTTGATCATTCTTATAACACTGGCGTTGAGTATAGGTGCTACCACAGCGATATTCTCCGTAGTGAATGGACTTTTATTTCAAGCAACGCCGTTTAAGGACAGTGAAAAACTCGTTGTATTACAGCAACAAGATTTAAGTAACCAGCAAACTTATGGTTTCTCGGCCAGTGAGATGCTTGATTATCAAACAAAGGCGCAGTCCTTTGAAAATATGGCTGAATATCACAACATGACCTTTACCATGTACGGTAACGGTGACCCAGTAAGGGTAAGAACCGGTATTGTTTCAGCCAACTTTTTTGATATGTTAAATATTAGTCCGATTTTAGGACGCACTTTCACTGAAAGTGAAGACGATATTGGTGCTGAGCCATTAGTTTTATTAACGTATGAATTTTGGCAAACAGAATTTAATGGTCAACAAGATATTATTAACCAAAGTGTTGAGTTTAATAATCGCAGTCATAAAATTATTGGTGTATTAGCACATTTCCCTCAATTTCCTGACGTTAATGATGTTTATATGGCGATTCCCTCTTGCCCATGGCGTAGCAGTGAAAATGCCTTGTCAAACAGAAGTATGCGCATGATGTCTGGTTTTGCCAGAATTAAAGACAACTATACTCTGAGCGATGTAAACAACGAGGTAGCGAGCATAGCAACAAACTTAAGCAGTACATATCCTGAGGCCTATGGTGAAAGTAGTGATATTAGTGCGACAGCCTTATCCTTGCATGATGAACTTGTAAAAAGCAGTCGACCGTATTTATATACGCTATTGGCTACTACGCTGTTATTATTTTTAATTGCTTCTGCCAATGTTACTAACTTAACCTTATCGCAACATGCTAAGCGAAAACGTGAGTTTGCTGTACGTGCTTCGTTAGGAGCAAGTAAAATAAGACTTGCTCAGTTGCTGTTAACTGAAAGTCTGCTATTGGCTTTGATGGGGGGAGGGCTCGGCTTAGTGTTCGCTTATTTAGGACTCGATTTTCTTAAAGACTTTGCCGCAAACTTTAGCTCACTTGCCAGTGAAATATCTATTGATAGCAAAGTGATGTTATTTACCTTAGCCATTTCAACACTTTCAGGTATTATCGCCGGAATAGTGCCAAGTTTTAGTAAAACTAACTTGGTCAGTTCGTTAAAAGAAGGCGGTAAATCGTCTTATTCTACTGACCACGGTTTTTTAAGAAACGCCCTATTAATTTGTCAGTTTGCTTTTTCATTAACGTTATTGATCGCGGCAGGGTTAACCATCAAAAGCCTAAATAATTTACAAAATATAGAAGTGGGCTTTAATACCAATAACATAGAAATAGCACAAGTTGATTTAAACTGGACGGTTTATAACAACGGCCAACAAAGATGGCAAATTTCACAACAAATTTTGCAAGAAGTTCGCAAACTGCCTTATGTGACTTCATCTGCGTTGAGCATGACTTATCCAAATGACACTGTTGGTAGCAGCTATAACCGTGTTCGTCAGGCCGTACAGCTTGATGATAGAGACTTCAATGTTGATGATATTTTACCTGATACTTTTCTGCGACCGATTACTGATGGCTATTTAGAAATGCTTGACAGTAACTTAATACAAGGAAGATTTTTCACAGCAGATGACGATGATAAAGCCGCTAATGTCGCTATTATTAATGAAAAATTAGCACAAAAATGGTGGCCAAGCGAAAGTGCTATTAACCATACTATATCACTTGATCAAGGCGCAACATGGTTAACTATTGTCGGGGTTGTTAACAATATTTATGAAAATGGCGCAGCGGTTGAGCCTAGTTTTCAAATATACTTAGCAATGGCACAAGCGCCTCGGCCTCATCTTGCCATACTGGCTAAGCATGCTGACAAACAAGCGGCAAGTTTTAATCAAGACTTCAAAGACATTATTGCGCGCTTAGATAGCCGTCAACCCATATCTAAATTTGAAAGCTTGCAACAAGCCGCTGATAACTCAGTCGCTCTGCAAAGATTTTTAGCGCAACTGTTAACTATATTTTCAGTCATTGCATTGGTTATCACTATCAGCGGTGTTAGTGGTGTGATGAGTTATATGGTTAACCTGAGAACAAGAGAGATTGGCATTAGAAAGGCTATCGGTGCAGATAAACATAAAGTGCTGCTATTGATATTGTCTTATGGCATTAAGTTAACGTTTATTGGTTTAACGCTCGGTTTAGTTGGTGCTTATGTTAGCGGGGGATGGCTAGCTAGCCAGCTCTTTGGTATTAGTGGCTTTGATGTGTTGATCTATGGCATGGCATTAATATGTCTTCTGATTATTTCTACTTTAGCCTGTTTATTGCCAGCATGGCGAGCTAGTTCAATTCCACCGATGCGCGCTTTAAAACAATAAAGTTAAACCCGTTAAATTAATTAAGAGAGCGGTGGCCATTTGAACATGATCACTGAGTTAGTCTCATTGGCATTATTATCGAGCACCTTTAAAGTCATTAGATTGACTTTAAAGGTGCAACTACATGAGTTTTTTTATAATACTTTGCGTAACCTTGGTGTAAAGTCACCTCAAAATAGGTTGATTTATAGTGCCAATACTCCGGCAACGGCTTTATCTAATAGTTTTTGCATTTTTACACCTGCATCATTAACTAAAGACTCTTTGTCTCCAGGCACAGACACCTGTGCAGCAATGGTAAACTCACGCCCACCTTGAAAATGTGGTAAACAAACATGAGCCAAAACGACTGTTTCACCAGCACTTCTTGTCTCACTGTATCCCCAACCTATTTTTTGGAATATTCGCCATTTACCACTCGTTGCTTCATCTAGAATATTTTTGCCCAATTCAGTACCAATTAACTGCAGATCTTGATTACTCGATAGAGACTTCGCTATGGCGTGCGTTAACATCTTACTGATGCCTTGTATCATTCCTCCGACTTTATGTTGTGTATCGGTATGGCTGGTTGCATAAAATAACTCTTTAATGCTGTTATCGGTTAAATATGGGTGCTGTGTTAAAGGCTCTCTTTCATGACTTGCTAACCGTTTTAGCCACTCCGCTTCGGCTAGTGTAGTCATGGGTTTATTTCCGGTTAAACCACAGGTATCACACCGGTATCCTTGATATGCAGGATCATCGGCGCTATTTTGATATAGTGGTAATATTGTCGATTTTTTTGAACCTATTTCTGACCATACTAAACTTGTCGGTTTAAATGGCGTTATGCCATAAGCGCCTTGTAGTCTAACGCTAGGGTTTGCTAAGTTTAGCCAGTTTTCATGAAACAGTGAGGTAACATATGTTCTACCAACAGTATTGACCATAAAGGTTGCGATATCATTAGACTCAGCGGCTGTTTTTCCAAAAGGAAGGTAACTGTGAATACTGGTGGTTAAATCGGCTAAAGGCGTCTCGCCAATTCTACTTGTCGCACTAATGCCTTTTTTATTAAGCTGAGACATAGTTGCTGTGATTGCCATAACCTTAGATGAACTCCAAGGTTCATAAAGTTGGTGTTGAGTTTGATTATTAGCAAGGTACTTGAAAGCAAGTGTCGGTTGGTTGTTCCTTGTCTGCTGGGAAAAATCGATCGCAAGTACTCGGCCTTGTTCGGCAGGAATTTGGAAAAAATTCCAATCAGCGGTAATTCTTTTTTCCCATCCCGCTTGTTGGTAGTTAACGTCAGTTGCAGAGCGGTAATTTGGCTTTATGTTTCCTTTAGTCGTATTGATTGGACAACTAATAAATTGTTCATCTAAACTCTTCGGTAAGTAAGGAGCGGATTCCATGACAAGCGTTTTAAATTGCTTAGTTGTCTCAGCCGTTTCCCCCTTGTCATTAGCACTTACTTGGTTTATTAATAGTGTAAAGATTGCTAGAGATATAACATAATAGCGCATTGTAAAGGCCCCAAATAATTGAAACATAGTAGCTAGATTAACAGGTTAGGTAATGTAAAAATCTGTTTTTATTAAAGGAATATATTATCACTAAAAAATCACATTGCAATACTGAATAATTCCTTATAGGGTTAGCTATATTGTTAAAATTGTCGTTTATCTTGGAGTTACCTTGTTTTTAGAGATTCGCTTATATTGCCAGGATATCATTAATAGTATTCCTGCAGATCGCTTGTTGTCACTTGATGTTATGCGCGGTATAACCATTACTGCTATGGTATTAGTCAATAATCCTGGAAGCTGGAGTTATGTGTATAGTCCTATGGGACATGCTGCTTGGGATGGCTGGACGCCAACCGATCTTATTTTTCCTTTCTTTTTGTTTATGGTTGGTATTTCAATCGTACTCGCTTTTGAAAAACGTTTAGAATCCGGAATACCGCCGGCTAAGTTGTATCGCAGCATTATTATTCGCTGTGGTAAGTTAGTGGGCTTAGGATTATTGCTTGGTTACTCATACGCAAAATTTTATCATCCTGAATACAATTTCTTTGACAGCTTAGCTGGAAAAAGACTCCCAGGCGTATTACAAAGAATCGGTATTGTGTATTTAGTAACGTCGATTATTGTCCTTAATTTTACTCATCGCGGCAGAATAAACTGGTTTATTGCGTTACTCGCTTTTTATTGGTTAGCCATGATTTATTTCCCTTATTCTTATACTGATGCTACTGGTGTTGTGCATCATTTAGCGGGTAATTTAGAGATGGGAAAAAACTTTGCTAATTTTGTCGACCATCATGTTTTCGGACTTCATATTTGGAAAAAGCATATTGAGCCTTTTGGTCATGATCCTGAAGGGTTATTGTCAACAATACCATCCATCGCAAGTTGTTTAGCGGGTGTCTTTACCGCAACCTTGTTAAGGAATAAGCAGCAAACGACTGTAGAGAAAGTTGTTAAAATGTACTTTGTCGCAATGGTAAGCTTATTCATCGGACATGTGCTAAATTATAGTTTTCCCATTAATAAAGCCTTATGGTCACCAGCCTTTGTTTTTCATACCACAGGTATGGCATTGATTTTTTTGGCGTCGTTAACCTACATTGTTGACTTAAAGAGCAAAAAGCTATGGTCAGCGCCCTTTATTGTCTTTGGGGCTAATGCGATAGCTTTCTATTCAATTTCAACCGTGCTTGGTGGCGTGTTTAATTCTCATATAATAATAGGTGGTAAGAGTCTGGTTTCATTTTTATTTGAAGATGTTTACCAACCTGTATTAGGGCATTATGGCGCTTCTTTAGCGTATTCAATCTCACTATTGTTATTGATGTATTTTATTATGAATTATATGTATAAAAAGAATATTTTTTGGAAAGTGTGATGACAACTAGTTAACGATACTTTCGTATTGAACACTTGGTTTTTTTGCCCCTGATTAGTAGCGGCTTGTTACTCTGACAAACAAGTCGCATTTATCACCTTATTGGTCTGGTCCACTAAATTCAGTCACCCTAGTTAAGCTACTTTTTTCTAACTCATTAATCTTCAATTCAAAATCAAAGGACTTCTTGGTGCGCTAAGACGACATTAGCAATAAATGTTTTGCCATATATTTTCTAATACACTCTTTCTGTCATATTACTGAGACTTCTCAGTAATATCCTAGTTGTGACAGTAATAAAAAAATTATGGTTTCTAATGCTCTGAAATTATGGGATATTAATGTGAATCAAATAATATTTATGAGATGGACATTACTGAGAAGTCTCCATAATATACTTTTATATGCCTTCAAGGAAGATTTGTGAAGCCTGTTATTTACCAACTCTCACTCGTTGTCTTAGTGTTTGCGGCATTAATGTTAGCTATTCCGCCAATACCATCTGTCGAAGTCGGCCATGGTTATGATACATTCCCAAACCCTAGTTTATTTATTGGTTTAGTTCTAATTGGTATTTCTGCCTTAATAAGTATTAAATATTTAAACTCTCCAAAATTATTTTGGGTTTTCTCTTGTGTAGGTTATGTTTTATTTGCTTTAGCAATTCATGTTAGAGTTTGGTGGTGATGGCATATAAGAAGCTGTTTAACAAGGACAAAATATAGGTGTAAAAGGTTTATGAGATTATTGTTATTGATTGGAATTATGAGCATTACTTCGTGCTCTTCTTTACCTTCAAAGAACCAAAAAAATGTTAGGGTTGAATTTAAAATAGATGTACCAGCTCCGTTCTATGAAGCATTTGCTGATTTAACTTGGAGTGTAGGAAATTCTGTTTGCTTAGATTTAATGTTAAATAAGCCTTACTATGGAACAGAATGGAAGCCATCTTTAAATATAAGTATTGAAAATGATAAAAATGATTTTTCAAAAGTTTTTTTGTATACAGATGAGAAGCTGAATAACAATATAATTGTATATTCTTCCCAAAGTTCACCTACAAATTCTTCCCCTGTACAGTTATGGAAAGGTGTGCAATTTGGAGAGTCCTTTAGAATTAAATTAACTGTAACAGATGATAATAAATTAGTTTTGAATTACAAAAACAAAGAACAAGCAACTCATCTAAAGTTTGCACCTAATAGGTTTACAATAGGTGCATCTTCATCAATTTCAACTACTAAAATATTAGAACCAAGTGAGTGTGACCCTACATAACAAGGCACTCAAGCAGGCAAATAACAGTTGGTTTTTGCTCCTTCGTCGTTTATTTTAACCAACTATTATTCGCCTCTTAGTGAGGCGTTAGCTATAAGGCTTTAACGTGACTATAAGAATAAAAGTAAAATATTTAATGCAGTTCGCCACGCTATTTTTCTGCCTACTTTCGCTTTCAGCGCAGGTGGAGGCATCAGAAAAAATAGCGCAGGATTTAATCCGAACATATTGGCAGAACTTGGCTTCAAAAAACTATTTCAAAGTTGCCCAAACACTCAACAATGAAGAGTTAAAAACCTTTAAGGAGACTTTTGTACCATTATATGAAATTGAATTTAAAGAAGGAAAGAATGATTTGTTGAAAGCTACATTTGGCCCCGATATTTCACATGAAGTAGTTAGAACAGTAACAGCTGAAGAATTATTCTCAAAAGTAATTGAATTTACTATGAAAACAGGGGGAATGGTTAGTGACATCAAAATTCTTGAACCAGAAGTGATAGGGGCTGTAAAAGAAGGTGAAAATGTGATTCATGTGGTTTACAGATATCATTTTAAATATGGTGAAAAGCGTTCATCTGATTTACAAGTTATGAGTGTTTCTAAAACAGAGGGAATATGGAAGGTATTAATGCCAGAAACATTCAAGCTTATTAGTCAAAAGTTCAAGCAAGCAATTGTTTCAAAAATAGCTAACAAGCCAATCAAGCCGGACTAAAAACAGTTTGCTTGGTTCCGTTTCGCTACACATTGTAGTAAACAATTTTCAGCCTCTTTTTGGGGTGTTATCAATACAAAAACTAATCCAAATTCCATTATAGTAAGTTACTGCTAATGTCCGCAGTGTGGCAGCTACTGCCCTTTGAGTTTATTT
>Ga0209826_1000025_pt1 | contig 90210 bp, 90 predicted proteins | sample GOMGulsemesocosm_5_FD_184637 | JGI IMG/M metagenome (GOLD analysis project Ga0209826, IMG submission 184637) | Methane-oxidizing microbial communities from mesocosms in the Gulf of Mexico - GOM15C Gulf of Mexico (SPAdes) (version 2) | ecosystem: Environmental > Aquatic > Marine > Cold seeps...
TAGTCATGAATTCATTAGTGGCCAAACTGAATTGGTTATTATGGTGACGCCACGCTTGGTTAGACCCTTTAATAAAGAAGGCATTGCTTTACCAACAGACGGCTTTGTTCCCGTTTCTGATCTTGAATTTTATCTACTCGGTAAAATGACCGAGCAAAAAACCTCATCATCAAAGCGTTCGCTAAATCAACATAGCAGTAATAGTGAAACAATTTTAACCAATGATGGTGGCACCAATCAGCGTTATGGTCACCAATTAAAACCAACTGAGGATTAATGATGAAAATTAATAACTTAGTAAGTAAAAGCTTGTCAATTAACACGTTAGCAAAGTATAGCTCGCTAACCTTAGCTTGTTTGTTTGTTTTAGGTTGTGCCCAACAGCCAGATTATATTTTGGCAATGTCGAATAAGCAGATTAAACAAGTGCAAATACTTGATCCTAATGCTCCTGAGCGCAACGACGGTATTATTGCGACTTTAGATGGTAACTATGGCAAAGCATTGGTCAAAAAATACCAACGAAGTATTTATGAGATGAAAACTTCACGTCAAATGAAACAAAATAGCCAATAAGGTGCTTCATTATGTTGCGGGCTTATCAAAGAGGTAATGTATTAGTACTTTTTGTCATCAGTTTGTTGACACTTATTATTATGGCGTCACTGGCGCTAGACGGCGGACATTTATTACTCAATAAAGGCCGATTACAAAATTTAGTTGACGCGGCAGCGTTGCATGCCGCAAAAGAAATTGATCAAGGTGCTAGCCGCGCACAAGCTTCTGCTGCGGCCATCAATTTATTGCAGCTAAACCTTGCCCATATTGATCAATCTGAATTAGCCCGTGCTATTAATTTAGACAATATTGACGATAGTACAGCCATTTTAACCATAGAATATTCTGAATTTCCTGATCCCTTTGCTGTAGCCAATGTCGGTGTTGAAGCACCCTATGTCAAAGTATCACTTAGTCAGCTTAGCCTAGATAATTTTTTGGCGGGTATTTTCAGTTTTAATAAACGTATATCCGCCTCAGCTTTGGCGGGGCCAAGTACCGCAATCAATAATTGTTTCACCAATTTAGTCCCTATGGCGGTTTGCGCCGACCCCGATAGCCCCTTGCCTAACTTTGGTTTAGGGGTGGAAGAGCTATACCTGATGAAAATAGGTTCAAATGCCAGTTCTGCTATTGGCCCGGGTAATTTTCAACTGATTCGCCTTGAAAATAATTCTGGTGGCGCAGATATTCGTACCGCAATGGCTGGAGAAGAAAATATTGCTGAAACCTGTTTTAACACCGGGTCTGACAATGCCTCAGTACCCACAGAGCCTGGTAATAGTGTCGGCCCAGTAGCGCAAGGGCTTAATACTCGCATGGGTACCTGGAATGGCCCCGTAAATTCAATAGAACATCCCAGAGATGAGAATATTTGTCAGGGTATTAAGATTGAGGTAGAAGACGACGGCACACTGGAAGTTGATGCCATCGATAAAGCATACCTTGCTAGCAATTATACCAGTGATCTTGCTAATAGTGACTTGGGTGATAGAGCTTGTCCTCCTATTGTTGGCAAGACCATCACGGGTGATATCAAATACGCAGATAAAGGTATAGGTCGCCGCATAATGAATGTGGTGATTGTTGATTGTACCGGTGAAGCCAATGGCGCTAATAACATTGATTTTTTAGGGGTGGGGTGTTTTTTCTTAACCCAATCGGTGGAACAAAAAGGCCAAGAGTCTTATGTTATTGGTGAATTTTTATATGACTGCCCGGGTGGCGGCGATGCCTCACTAGAGGCTGCGGATACCCCAGGCCCATACAAGATAGTGTTATTTCATGTCATAGGTAGTAAGGATTCTTAGGAGCTTATTATGAAAAATATAGCGACACAACTTGATAAACAGCAAGGTTTAGCGGCGATAGAATTTACGCTAATATTACCTTTTTTATTACTGCTAATTTTTGCTAGTGCTGAATTTGGTCGTTTGCTTTACCACTATAACGCCCTTAATAAAACAGTTAGAGATGCCAGCCGATATTTAAGCAGCCATGTCATTTATGGTGATAATAATAATATTGCCATTAAAGATACTATTTCGGCTGATGTTAAAAATTTAATTAAATTTAGTCAAACCTCAAATGGTACATCTCTATTTCCCAACCTCGGTGACGATGATATTAACTTAGCGATTAATGGTGATTTTGTCATTATTACCGTGAGCTATGATTGGCAGCCGATATTTTCACAAAGTTTTACCACTTTCGGCTTTGGCAATGATATCGATTTGAGTTTTCCGTTGGTATCAACCTATACCATGAGGGCTTTATACTAATGATTAAACATAATAAATTTTTTAATGGCAATAAACAACGAGGGGTCTATACCATTGAGTTTGCTATTGTGGGTGGTATATTTTTTATATTGTTATTTGCCGTAATTGAAGTTGGCCGACTATTTTTTGTTTGGAATGTACTGACCGAGGCGTCGCGGCGCGGAGCTAGGTTAGCAACCGTTTGCTATTTTGACACCGCGGCGAAAAGTGCTTATGAACCCATGCGGCGACTGGCCATGTTTGACAATACTACTTTGGCACCCGCATTGAATTGGTCAAACCTACATATCAGCTATTTACGGCTTGATGGTAGTGAAGTGCTGGCTGCCGATGATGCGGATGACATTAAATTGGTTAGAGCTGAAATTACCAATTATCAACATCAGTTTATTGTTCCGGGACTTTTTATAACGCTTAACTCACCTAGTTTTGCCACTACGCTACCGAGAGAAAGCTTAGGGGTAACAAAACAAACAACGACATTATGCTTACCCACTTAAGCGCTATAGCTCGCGGCATAATGTGTTAGCAAGTGATTGATGACCGATTTTTAAACAAGGTGTTTAAGTAAGGTGTTTAAGTAAGGTATTTAAGCAATATATTTAAGGAAAAAATATGAGCATAAAAAACAACAATAATGTTGTCGACTTACCTGATGGAAAGCTTTCAGCGATGGCTGACTCTGTGGCAAAAAAACAAAGTCTACCCATTCACTTCAACGTGTTAATTATTTGCACTGCTGCGGATATTCAAATTTCTCTATCGGAGCAACTTTCTTTAATCAGTAACTTGCATATTGAATTTAGTAAAAAAATACCCAAAAACTTTAGCCACTTTGAATTGGTGATTTTGGCCATGGGAACAGATAGCCAAAGTATTGAAAAGGCCATTGAAACGCTTGCAATAGAGCAAATGCCTACTTTGCTTATCGGTGATGATATTGAACATAATGTTATTCGCAAGGCGATGAAGTTTCAGGTGCAAGATGTTATTCCATTTAAAAGCATTGAACAGGACTTATTTAGCGCCTTAACAACCTGTGCTAATAAAATGTTACAGCAAAAAAAAGTGGCACCCATTATCAGTATTATTAATGGTAAGTCAGGCTCTGGCGCCAGTTTTATTACGGGATGTTTAGGAGAAATTACCGCGGACAGATGCAAAGATGAAATTGTGCTCATTGATGCAGATTTACATTATGGCTCTCTTGCTAACGCACTTAACCTTGAAGTGAGTTACTTTTTAAATGACGCTTTAAATGAAATAGACCAACTCGATAATACCGCGATAAAGTCGATGATGATCAAACGCGATAATTTGAGTTTACTTGCTAGTAAAGCTTACGGGCAATTGGATAAAGAGCAAAATAAAAACTTTAACCATTTAGAACAATTACTGTGGAAGCTAAAACTCAATCATGATCTTATCTTAGCTGACCTTTCGGGCGGCTTAGATCTACTGACTTTGCCTTTAGTGTTAATGTCGAGCCAAATTTTGATTGTTGTGCAACAAAATATTGTCAGCCTAAGAGAAGCTAAAGCACTTATTCATCAACTGACCGATAAAATGGCGATCAGTAAGGATGTCATTAAAGTTATTGTCAATCGCCATTCAAAAAAAGTCGCCAATATTACCCTTGATGATATCAAAAAGGTACTGGTTATTGAGGAGGTTTTTTGTGTTAGCAATAATTATCAATTGGCGAGTTCTTGCACAGATTTAGGCTCACCATTGTTAAAAATATCCGATAATAAGGTTATTCATCAAGATATTTGCCGCATTATCGAACAACTTTTCCCTGTTGAAATATCTTTCGACAAACCAGGTTTTTTCAACAACCTTCTAAGGAAAGCACATGACATTATCCAATGATACAACAGATGATCCCTTTAGCCTGTTAACAAGCGAAGACATGCAAACTAAACAGCAAATATTCGGCAAGATATTAACCCTATTAGATTTGTCTGTATTAGAAACGTTGGACAGCGAGGTGGCTAAGACACAAATTACCGAAATTTGTTATAGCTTATTAAGTGAAGTGCCTCGGCCGATAAGTTTAAGTGTTCGTCAAATATTAATTAAGTTAATTATTGATGAAATTTTAGGCTTAGGGCCATTAGAAACGCTTTTAGAAGATGCTAGCATTGCTGATATTTTAGTGAATCGTTTTGACAGTATTTATGTAGAGCGACGGGGTAAATTAGAAAAAGTTGCTGTACAATTTTATAATGATAAACATTTACTTAACATTATTGACCGTATTGTCTCTAGTGTTGGTCGTCGCATTGATGAGTCATCTCCTATGGTTGATGCTCGACTTAAAGACGGCAGCAGAGTAAATGCCATTATCCCTCCTCTGGCTTTAGATGGCCCCTCATTATCTATTCGACGCTTTACCGTTGATAAATTGTCGGCAGAGCAACTGATAGATTATGGTTCGATGAACGAAGAAATGGGGCAATTAATAAAAGCGGTCGTTACCGGTAAACTCAATGTGCTGATTTCAGGCGGTACGGGTAGTGGTAAAACAACACTACTTAATATTTTATCAAGTTATATACCTGAAGATGAGCGCATTATCACCATCGAAGATTCAGCCGAATTACAACTGCAACAGCCTCATACCGTGCGTTTAGAAACTCGTCCCGCTAACATTGAAGGTAAAGGAGAAGTATCACAACGTGATTTGGTCAAAAACTGTTTAAGAATGCGTCCTGATCGTATCGTTATCGGCGAAGTTAGAGGGGCTGAAGCCATTGATATGTTAGCGGCGATGAATACCGGCCATGAAGGCTCATTAACCACGCTACATGCGAATAATCCAAGAGATGCTTTAGGTCGCCTCGAAAATATGATTTGTATGGGAGGCTTTGAAATGCCCATACATAATATTAGAGCTCAAATATCGTCGGCTATTGATGTGGTAGTGCAATTGCAACGCCAGGAAGATGGCTGTCGTCGTATCACCAGTATTCAAGAAGTTACGGGGATGGAGGGGGATGTTATTACTATGTCTGAAATTTTCACCTTTAGACGTGAAGCTAAAAATGCTCAAGGACAAGTGATAGGTCGTTATGAAGCGACTGGCGTTATACCGTTATTTCATCAGCAGTTAACAACAAAAGGTATCGAATTACCCCACAGTTTATTTGGGGTCGAAGTATCAGCCTTGGATTTTTAATAGGAGGGAATATGAGTCCTCAACTGATTTTTTTACTATTAGTATTTGCTGCCGTGGTTCTATTGTCTCAGACTTTGTTTGTTTCGGTTTATAGCCCACAACGAGCGAATACTAAGCGCTTGAAAAAACATTTACAGTCACTGGCACTTAAAGATAAAAGCTTAGAAAAAAATTTACTGCTTAATAATAAGGTCAATAAATTACCCCCGTTTACCCGTTGGCTAGAATCTTTATCTTGGATTTCAGACCTAACCTATAAAATGGAAATATCAGGCTCAAAGTTATTAGGTCATCAATATTTATTTCTTGCTTTAGTTGTTAGTACTATTTTGAGTCTGGTGTGTTTTTTCTTTAGTAATGACGGCTTATTTAGTTTGTTATGTTTTCTACTGGTTTTGCTAGGTTTTCATATCAAATTGAACCGCGATATGAATAACCGCATGGAAAAAATCGAAGAGCAATTTCCGGAAGCCATGGACGTACTTAAAAGGGGCTTACAAGCGGGTTATGCTTTTAGCGATGCCATTAAACTTGTTTTTGAAGAAATGGATGGTCATCTAGCGGATGAATTTAAGATATTGTTTAACCGTATTAATTTTGGCAATGATATTAAAACAGCCTTACTAAATTTTGTTAAACGGGTGCCAAGTACCTCCGCGATGGCTTTTTCTAGTGCCGTTGCCATTCAAAAAACAACGGGTGGAAATCTTGCTGAAAACATTGATAAATTATCAAAGGTGATCAGACAAAGATTCACTTTTAAAAGAAAGATAAAAACCTTGTCTGCCGAGGGCCGCCTTTCTGGTTGGATTTTGGTGTTAATGCCTTTTGCTTTATTTGCGGTGCTGTACTTAACGTCTCCTAGCTATGTCGCCGAACTGACTTCTACTCCTGCGGGTTTAAATTTACTTAAATGGGGCGGTGTGGGCATGTTGGCAGGTATATATTGGATCAATAAACTCATTCAAATAGAGGTATAAACGATGGATTATTTACAAGGTTTATTATCAAGTTTTATTACTGATCAAGAAATGGTGAAGTGGGTTATTTATTTAGTCGCAGCCTCAACAGGAGTAACGTTTTCTATTGCTTGTTATTATTTATTTTCAGGAATATATTCACCAGTACGGTTGCAAATTGATAAGTTAAAAAAACATCCCGTTAAAGTAGATTATACCGATGGTTATGTGTCAACACTTGAGCACAACCTAAACAAATTACACAATATCCCGTTTATTCACAGTAGTTTTTCTGGCGATAAGGATTCCAAAAAGTTATTAATTCATGCCGGATTTCACTCTCAAAACGCCTTGAAAATATTTAATGCCATTAAGTTGATGTCATTATTATTAGGGGTCATTATTTCAATAGTGGTGGTTAATTTATTTGATAGCTTATCGCTGTTAATGACCATTTATGTCTTTGCCGCTATCATTGGCTTAACCTATATTTCTCCCGCCTTGATCTTACATAGATTAGCCAAAAAACGCATGCAATCACTGCGTAAGTTTTTTCCGGATGCGCTTGATTTATTGATTGTATGCTGTGAAGCTGGATTAGGGTTATTAGAAGCATTTCAAAGGGTTAAGAATGAACTTGAATTTGTTCATCCTGCTTTGGCCCATGAAATAGGCTTAGTTTGCAGTAAAGTGCGGGTTGGACTGTCGATGCAGCAAGCACTACAAGAATTTAGTGATCGAACTGGTTTAGAAGATATCAGGGGCTTGAATTCAGTGATAGTGCAAAGCTTGAAATTGGGGACGGGGGTTGCTGCAACTATTCGTATTTATGCTGAAGAATATCGTGATAAACGCTTACAGGCAGCAGAGGAAAATGCCGCTAAGTTGGGCGTTAAAATGATTTTTCCTATGATGCTTTGTATTTGGCCCTCTTTTTTTATTGTGGCGGTAGGGCCAGCTGTGCTGAAAGTCATGAATGTTTGGGATAAGGCCTTTTAATTATGAAATATGTTACTAACAAGTTTTTGAATCTCATCAATGCCCTGTTGCTATTTACTATTATTAGTACCGGTTGCAGTACCACTTCGACACAAGGTGACTTAACTGCAGAGCCAGCAGCGAAGACTAAGGCTGAATTGGTTGTATTAGCCGAAACTGAAGAAAAAAACAATGAACTTAAAAAAGCTCTTTTCTATTATATTCAAGCACTTGATGTTGATAGCCCCGATATAAAAGAGCAAGATATTGATAATGAAAATGTTGAGATATTATGTCAAATTGGTTATTTGCAAAACCGTTTGCATAATGCGGATTTAGCTATTAGAGCATTTAATAAAGCGCTAGAAATTAATCCTGACTATATTGCCGCTTTAGCCCCTGTGGCTATTTATTCTTTAGAGCGAAAAAGGACAGACAAAGCGAGAACACTGCTTCAACGTACGGTGTTACTCGATCAGCAGCGATTAAAAAACATTGATATTGATAAAAGTTTTGTTGATCTCGATAAACATTCGCCTTTGCTGGCATACAATGCTTATGCTGTGGTGAGCGATCTTGATAGCCACCATGAATATGCTCGAAAAATTTTTACGCTGCTGTTAAAAACGTCACAAAATACCCCGTTGATATACACTAACTTAGGTTTTTCTTATTATTTAACCAATGATTATTCACTGGCACAAAGCAACTACAAAAAAGCACTTGATCTTGATGCTAATTTTGAGCGAGCCAAATTGAATTTAGGGTTGATTTATGTTCGTAATGGTCAATACAATCGAGCCATTCGACTCTTTAAACAAGTCATGACAGATGCACAAGCATATAATGATATAGGTTATTTTTTAATGTTAGCAGGTAGATATAAAGAATCAGAATACTTTTTACAAAATGCAGTCGATCTCTCGCCATCTTATTTTGAAAAAGGTAATGTTAACTTGGAAAATGTCCATTTATATTTGTATGAAGAGAATGATTTAGCCGACAACTAGTTTGAAAAACAACGATATTAGTTGTCGCTATGGGCGTTAATAGCAATTGAAATAATGAATGATCTATTCATTGCTTCAATTGGTATAATTCAGCCTTGATATAATTTATCGAAATTAGGAATGGAGTTTTCCCATACAGGTATTTGCCTACCTATATATTCTTTGACCGCATCAAAAAACAGTCGGGTTCGCACGGGCAAGTCGCGGTGTGGATACACAGCATACATAGCACCGTGTTCCATTAATTTTAGCTTAGGTAATAAAGGAATTAGCGAGCCATCTTTCACTTCATTTCTAATAATAAATGCCGGAACTAAAATATAGGCCGTACCCGACAACGCTTTCATTAGCAGTACTTCGCCATCATTTGCTCTGAAGGTACTCTGGGTTTTTTGCTGACATTTCTCATTGTTGTCATTGTAATAATGAATACTTTCTACTCTGACTGATTGGCTTGAATAACTTGCCGATGGGTAACTTGCCAACTCTTCTATTGAGGCTGGCATGCCGTAGGTGTCAATAAACTCAGGTGAGGCGAGTAGTAACAATCGGTTACGGGCAATTTTACGAGCGATTAATGACGAGTCTTTGGGCTCACCTATTCTAAAGGCAAGATCAAAGCCTTCAGCAACAATATCAACAAGCTGATCGTTTAGATGTAATTCCACTTCAACTTGAGGGAAACGCTTTTGAAAGTCATTGATCACGGGTTGTAAAAATCGGCGTCCAAAAGTGGCTGATGCGGTAATTTTCAAAATTCCTCTGGGTTCTTGATGGTAATTTTCAGCCAATCTAATGGTATCACCTAAAAGCTCTTTTAGTTGCTCTGCTTTTTTTATCATTTCGGCGCCAGCCGCGGTAAGTGAAAAAGAGCGCGTCGTTCTATTGAGCAGTCTAATTCCTAATTCATCTTCTAACCGACTTATTTGTTTCGATATTACCGAGCGATCTATGTTGCGTGATATCGCTGCTTTGGCAAAAGACCCTCTTTCTACTACGTCTAGCAGTAATAGTAGTCGACTTGTTGTATCCATATCGTGCACCTAAAAACGTTATTGGTGTTATTTTGGCACCAATAAGTGTAAAAAACCATGCTTTTTATCTACATGTTTGTTCCGTATGATCGCTAGCATTATTTAAGGAGTCTCTAATGTATAAACATCTTTTCATTACCACCATACTCGGATTAACCATGGCACTGTCAGGCTGTGGCGAAGAAGCAGCACCAGCGTCTACTGAACAGCTTATTCAACCGATTGATGTTGCTGAAGTTCTAGTTAAGCCTGTGCAAAGCTGGCATACCTATACCACGCGTATTGAGTCTCCTGAAGAAGTGGCTTTAATGCCAAGAGTTTCAGGTGTTATTGATCATATCGCTTTTCAAGAAGGTGATAGGGTTTTTAAAGGTGATTTGTTATTTCAATTAGATAATCGACCCTTTGCTGCGGTTGTTGCTAGTTTAGTGGCGCAAGTTGATAGTGCAAAAGCGGCGCTTGCCCAAGCAAACAGTGAAGCCAAACGCGCAGTACGCTTAGCTGAACGTAACGCTATTTCAACAGAGCAAACCGAGTCTCGTGAATCGACATTGCGCCAACGAGAAGCACAGGTAGCAGCACTACAAGCGCAACTTGAGGCCGCCATGCTAGATTTAGAGTTCACCTCAATTCGCTCACCAATAAATGGCATTATTTCACGCGCGAATATCACTAAAGGTAATAACATTATTGCCGGACAAAGCGTGTTAACGTCTATTGTTTCAAACCAAAAAATGTACGCTTATTTCGATATAGACGAGCGCACTTGGAATAAATCCTTCAACAAGGTTACTGCCAAAAGCAAACAACAGGTAGTAATGCAAAAAGTGGGACAAAAAGATTTTCATTACACCGGCCATCTTAACTTTATCGATAACCGTATTAACCCTTCAACGGGCACATTACGCGTTCGTGCTGTTTTTGAGAATATTGAGCATCAGTTACGCACTGGCTCTTTTGCCCGTATTAAATTAGCGGCAAATGCCATTACCGAACAAATTATTATTCCAAGTAAAGCTATTGGCACGGACTTAAAAAATCGTTTCGTATTAACCGTGGATGAAAACAATATTTTGCAATATAAACTTGTGGAAGTTGGTGAGCGCTATGGCAAGTTACGGGCAATTACCTCGGGCTTGTCTAAAGGCGATATTATTGCGGTTAATGGCCCGGCGCGAGTGGGCGCAGGTATGCCAGTTAAGCCCCATAATGTTGTTATTGATAGTGATGGTATTGCCTTTACCTTAAGTACTGTCGATGCTAAAACTTTATTAGCAAAACGCTAAGGGTTATTGATGAATTTTTCATACTTTTTCATCCAACGACCTATTTTTGCGGCCATGTTGTCGTTAATTATTCTCATTGGCGGTGGCATTTCATTGTTTCAATTACCCGTGAGTGAATACCCTGAAGTTGTACCGCCAACGGTTATTGTGACGGCGAGTTATCCGGGTGCTAATCCTACGGTTATTGGTCAAACCGTTGCGACACCATTAGAACAAGAAATTAACGGTACAGAAAACATGCTTTATATGTTTTCACAAGCCACCAGTGACGGTCGCATGACTCTTACCGTTACCTTTGCGCTAGGAACCGATTTAGACAGAGCGCAAGTACAGGTACAAAACCGTGTAAACAGTGCCTTACCGCGCTTACCCGAAGAAGTGCAACGACTCGGTGTTGTTGCTGAAAAATCATCACCAAACTTAACCATGGTGGTGCATCTTTTTTCACCGGAAAAAACTCACGATACCGCGTATTTATCTAACTATGCCGATTTGTATATTAAAGACCAACTCACCCGTTTAGACGGCGTCGGTGATGTACAACTTTTTGGTGGTGGTCAATATGCCATGCGTGTTTGGCTAAATCCTGATGCGTTATCGGCACGCGAACTCACGGCGAATGATGTTATTGCCGCTCTACGCTCGCAAAATCAACAAGTGGCTGCGGGTAGCTTAGGTGCTCAGCCAGCCGCTAACGATAATCAATTTCAAATTTTATTAAATGTTAAAGGTCGTTTAAATAATATTGAAGAATTTGAACAGGTCATTATAAAAATTGGCGAACAAGGGCAAATTACTCGCCTTAAAGACGTGGCAAGATTAGAGTTAGGCCAAGACAATTATTCATTACGCGCTATGCTTGATGGTCAACCGGCCTTAGCCATGCCTATTTTCCAACGCCCCGGTTCTAACGCCATAGAATTGTCTGATCAAGTACGTGCAACCATGGCGCGTTTATCAACAAGCTTTCCCGCAGGCGTTGAATACGACATTGTTTATGATCCGACCGTCTTTGTACGTGGTTCTATTGACGCTGTTATCGAAACGTTGCTCGAAGCCATTGTTTTAGTAGTTATTGTGGTGATTTTGTTTTTGCAAACATGGCGAGCCTCTATTATTCCCTTGATTGCCGTGCCTGTTTCTTTAATTGGTACCTTCGCTGTTATGCAATGGTTAGGTATTTCAATCAATACCTTATCGTTATTCGGTTTAGTGCTTGCCATTGGTATTGTGGTGGACGATGCCATTGTTGTGGTTGAAAATGTTGAGCGTAATATTGAAAAAGGCCTGACACCATTAGAAGCAACGCGTGTTGCTATGAGTGAAGTAACAGGGCCTATTATTGCCATTGCCTTGGTTTTAGGGGCGGTATTTATCCCAACGGCATTTATTAGTGGTTTATCAGGCGAATTTTATAAACAGTTTGCCTTAACCATCACTATTTCTACCTTTATCTCAGCGTTTAACTCGTTAACCTTGTCGCCTGCATTGTCAGCGTTATTATTAAAGTCGCACGACAGTAAGCCTGATAAGTTAACGGTTTTACTTAATGCTCTCTTTGGTAAATGGCTATTTGCCCCCTTTAATAAAGTGTTCGACAAAGGCGCAAACGGTTATCAAAAACTAGTCCAAAAACTCATTCGTATGAGTATGCTGGTCGGTATTGTTTATCTTGCTTTAGTGGGGGGCACTATTACCTTGTTTGATAAAGTGCCCGGTGGTTTCATCCCTGCGCAAGACAAACAGTATTTAGTGGCTATTGCGCAACTACCCGATGCGGCAAGTTTAGATCGCACGCAAGCGGTGGTTGAGCAAATGGAAAAAATAGCACACACCATACCGGGTATTGCCCATACGGTTGCCTTTCCTGGGCTGTCTGTAAATGGTTTTACCAATAGCCCAAACAGTGCCATTGTATTTACTCCGCTTGATGCTTTTGAAGATAGACAAGACCCAAATATGTCGGCAGCGGCGATAGCAGCGCAATTGAATCAAAAGTTTATGGCCATTGACGCCGCTTTTGTTGCGGTATTTCCACCGCCTCCTATTCAAGGGCTAGGCACCACAGGTGGCTTCAAATTACAAATTGAAGACCGCGGTAATAAAGGCTTTGAGGTATTATTTAATAATTTACAAGCGGTGATTAATAACGCCCAACAAGATCCTGCATTGATGGGCTTATTTTCAAGCTTTCGTATTCAAGTACCGCAAATGGATATTGATATCGATCGCGAACAAGCGCTTATTCAAGGCATTCCTTTAGACGACGTATTTGATGCTCTACAAATTTATTTAGGCTCTGTTTATGTTAACGACTTCAACTTGTTTGGCCGCACTTACCAAGTGAAAGCGCAAGCGGATGCCGAATTTAGACAAGATCCAGAGCAAATATTGAACCTAAAAGTGCGTAATCGCCAAGGTAAAATGGTGCCGCTAGGCTCGGTATTAACGGTAACACCCGCAACGGGGCCTGATCGGGTAATGCATTATAATGGTTATCCAACGGCTGAACTTAATGGTAGCCCTGCACCGGGTTACAGCTCAGATCAAGCCCAAAAGGCAATCGAATTAATTTTGGCTGACACCTTAGAGCAGGGCATTGAATATGAATGGACTGAAGTGACCTACCAACAAATATTGGCAGGCAACACTATGGTTTATGTTTTTCCGTTAGTGGTGTTGTTAGTGTTTATGGTACTTGCGGCCCAATATGAAAGCTTACGCTTACCCTTAGCGATTATATTAATTGTGCCCATGACCATATTTTCAGCATTAATGGGAGTCTGGTTAGTGGGCTCAGACAACAATATATTTACGCAAATAGCCTTGATTGTGCTGGTCGCTTTAGCCTCTAAAAACGCTATTTTAATGGTGGAGTTTGCTAAAGATCAAAACGAAAAAGGCTTGTCACATTTAGAAGCCATCATTGAAGCATGTCGTATGCGACTACGCCCTATCTTAATGACTTCTTTTGCCTTTACCGCCGGCGTAGTACCGCTGGTATTAGCAACGGGAGCCGGTTCAGAAATGCGCCATGCTATGGGGAATGCGGTATTCTCAGGTATGATAGGTGTCACTATATTTGGTCTTTTATTCACGCCTGTTTTTTATATACTACTGAGTAAAAGTAAAAGTAAAAGTAAAAACGAAAAACAGTCAATTACAGAATAAATTAGTGGGTAAATTCACTAATGGTAACGTGGGAATTGCTCACCTATAGTTGTTAGATGCGCGGCAAGATGGTTTAATAGCCAAAAAAAATAATATTGATTCTACCATTACAGCGCTAATTGCTAAGGCAAGCAGGTAGTAAGCATTTAGCGGGTGTTAGAGTCATAAGTTAACGAGTGAGTTAGAGAGCTTTATGTCTTCAAACAATGCCGCACAATTTTGCAATTTACCCAACGCCATGAAAGCCATTGTGTTGGAGCAACCTAACGAGCAAATTCAGCTTGCTGAAATTGAACTGTCATTACCACAATGCAATGACAATGAAATACTAGTTAAAGTTGCATCAGTGGGGTTAAACCCTTTGGATGCTCAATTTGCTAAAACAGGTTTTGGTCAGTGGCAATATCCACATATTTTAGGGCTTGATGCTGTCGGTACTGTGGTTCAAGCCAGCCAGGGGCTTTTTCCTCGTGTTGGCGATAGAATAATGTGGCACTCAAGCCTCACGCAGCAAGGGGTGCTCAGTGAGTATGCTAAAGTACCTAACTTCGCTGTTTCTGTTATTCCTGACAGTGTCTCATCAAATACTGCGGCATCTATTCTTAGCGCTGGCATGTCGGCATTAATTGCCTTGGAAAAAATTAAAATTACAGAAGGCGATAGTGTTTTTATCGACTCTGGTGCCGGTGCCGTAGGTCAGTTCGCCATTCAATTCGCTAAACAACGAGGCGCCGATGTTTTCGCTACCGCCTCTAAGCATAATCATAAACTCATTAAAAAATTAGGTGCCGATGCCGTTTTCGATTATCAGGATAAAAAACTTTGTGAAAAAATCCGTACTACGCTTGGTCCTCAAGGGTTTGATGCCGTTGTCGACTCTATTGGTGGTGAAACCACGGTAAGAAATATAGAACTTATGCGTTTCTGCGGACGAATTGCTTGCTTAAAATCACTACCGGCATTAGCTCCCGAATTAATGTATAGAAAAGCGCCTAACATCAGTGTTGTTTCTTTGGGGGGCGCTTGGTTGTCGAATAATTTATGCGCGCAGCAGCACATGAGCTTTATGAGTAAATTATTGTTAGAAAATGTCGCCAGTGGTGAGGTATGTGTTCCAGAAATAGCAATGGTAAATTTTAGCGCTCAGGACATTTCGATGGCGTTACGTAAACAAGTCTCTGGTGGCTTTACTGGTAAACAGGTGGTGGAAATAAGTTAACCATTGTCGTACTTCCCGTACTTTTCTCCCTGTACTTGTCTCCCTGTACTTATAAATAGCCTCTTTCTTGTCAGGGGCAGCTTTTTGTTTAGCTCAGCAGGAAAACTAACGACTTTAAAGCCGCTTTATGCTCACCGGGAAGGGTTTCATCTAAAGGGGCAGAATAGCTAACTATAATAGTTATGATTTAAATCAACTAAGTTTCAATTTCACAATAAAAAACACAAATGATATTGATTCTCATTTGTTATCGTGTTTTAATGTCGCCAAAATTAGAGAAGGCTCATTTCGCTGACGAGCAAGCTTTCCGACAATCTATCTCCGCTAACCTTAGTTAGCATTAAAAACATAACTATACTATTGGAATTACTCACATGATGAAGAAAACACTCTTAGCTTCGGCTTTAATTGGTCTTTTTGCCAGTAACGCAGCTATCGCTAACGAAGAAACAGATAAATTACGTCAAGTTATTGCTGAGCAACAAAAAGTTTTAGAATCGTTAGAAAGACGTTTAGATGAAACCGATCAAAAACTTAATGCTACTGCCGATCAAGTTGAAGTAAAAGCCGAAGGTGGCATGTTTGCTAACACTTCCATTGGTGGTTACGGTGAATTACATTACAACAACTATGAAGACAGCGATGCGAAAATTGATTTTCACCGCTTTGTGTTGTTTTTTGGTCATGAGTTCAGTGACACGGTACGTTTTTTCTCTGAGTTTGAATTAGAGCATTCTATTGCTGGTGAAGGTAAATCAGGTGAAGTTGAACTTGAACAAGCTTATGTTGAAGTTGACATTAATGAAGCCACAAGCTCTAAAGTGGGTTTGTTTTTGATCCCTGTTGGCATCATTAACGAAACTCATGAGCCACCAACATTTTACGGTGTTGAACGTAATGGCGTTGAAAAAAATATTATTCCAGCGACTTGGTGGGAAGCGGGTGTTGCGGTTAACTTTAAGCCTGCGCCAGGTTTAAGCATTGATGGTGCTGCCACTAGTGGTTTGGAAGTGGGTGATGATTTCAAAATTCGTAGCGGTCGTCAAAAAGTGGCTAAAGCCAATGCTGAAAACCTAGCGTATACGGGTCGTATTAAATACACTGCCATTACGGGTTTAGAGCTAGCGGCAACGTTGCAATACCAAACGGATATTACTCAAGGCGGCAATAACTTTGAAGCCCCTATTGATACGGCTGATGCCACGTTATTAGAAGCACATGCTATTTATCAAGTTAATAATTTCACTGTTCGTGCTTTATACGCTCGTTGGGATATTAATGGCGATGAAGCAAAAGCTTTAGGCCGTGATGAGCAAACTGGTTGGTACGTTGAACCTTCTTATAAGTTTAATGAAAAAGTAGGCGTTTTTGCTCGTTACTCAGAATATGACAACAATGCAGGTAATAGCGATTCAACAGCTGTTGAATCAACGAGTGTTGGTGTTAACTATTACATTCATGAAAACGTTGTATTAAAAGCTGATTATGAAGATCTTGGCGGCGCTGCAGACTCTACAGGCTTTAACTTAGGCTTTGGCTACCAATTTTAATATTACTGCTTTTCTGAGTAATACAAGCTATATATTAGTATAAAATAAGTGAATAGTGCTGCGGTACTATTCACTTTTTCCGTTAATAACTCTTAGTAAGTTGTATAGGTAAATAATGAAAACATGCTTATCTTTTTTGCTATTTATGTTGGTTTTACTAACCAGTAATGAAAGTGTGGCAGCTAAAGGGGTTTTTCAAACGCCTAAGGCCTTTATTAGTGCCAGCTTGGGTGAAAACTGGCAAGTAAAAATGTTGTGGTTAACCAAAGAAGATAAAGCCGTAGTCGCAGATATCCTGAGTCATAAATTTAACCGCCTGCGTATTCGATATTGGCAACGTGATGATGACAGTGTCTGGATTTTGGATGAGATAGGTAAAGAAAAACCTATTACTATTGGTGTCCATATTACTATTCGTCAAGGCAAGCAACACATTCAAAAATTAAAGGTGCTGACGTTTAGAGAAAGCCGAGGAGATGAAGTTCGTCACGACTTTTACGCCAAACAATTTATCAATGCTAGTCTTGATAACGAAAAACAATTAACACAAAATATTGATGGCATTACTGGGGCTACTTTATCGGTAAGAGCAACCACCAAAATTGCTCGTCTTGCTTTGTGGTTGAATAATAGAGCACTAAACAAGCATTAAAATTTCATAGTTGCTCAACTTGAAAATTTTTACCACAGAGGTCACAGAGGCAGGTTATATGCTCCATGCATAACCTAAGCGACCTACATCCATGTAGGCCTTGCTACGCACTACACCGAGAATGATAAAGCTTCTGGGTAGCATGGTGGAGCGGTGGTAACAGTTATAAAAACTCTAGCTTATAAGCGATGCATACGGCAGAATAAGCCAACTTAATGCTAATGCGCTGCGTAAACTTTTTTATTTGCTATGAAATCATCACCATCACCGTCCAAAGCACTGCATAATCGTATCATACGTCACTTACGAGAATGGCATCGAAAGCTTGGTATTATTGCGGCTTTTTTTCTAATTTTTTTATCACTTTCTGGTATAGCGTTAAATCATACCGACACGCTTTCCCTTGCCCACAGCCCCATTAAAAACTCATGGTTACTCGATCATTATGGTATTGCGCCACCGAGTGACGTGCGCCTTTATGTTAAGGATAATTTTCGGGTTACCGATAATTTAGTCTGGCTTGATGACAAATTATTATTCGAAAGTGCAACAAAAGTTATTGCGATAGCGCCAATAATTATCAGCGAGCAGCAAGCTTTTGCTGTGGTGAGTGTTGATCAGCTTAGTTTTTATAATCAAGATGGCGAGCTTATCGATCAATTAGGCGAAGAGTCTGGCTTTCCCGTTGGTGCTAATGCTGTAGCTGCCACTGAACACTTGTTGGTGATAAAATCAGCGAACGGAACTTTTCAATATAATAGTGAGCAACTTTTATGGCAAAATTTTCACTCACTCATAAAGCCCAATTGGATAACGCACAACACGGCCAATAAACAAATTATCATGGCGGCAAAGCTGAACTATCGGGCGCAATTTTTAACGCTAGAGCGCATTGTTTTAGATGCTCACAGCGGTCGAATATTGGGATTATTTGGTGTACTGTTTATGGACGCTGTGGCGATATTACTGATACTGCTTTCATTAAGTGGCATCTATATCTGGATTCGCTATGCTAGAGCTAGACGCTAGTTTGCCAAAAATACTTTAATTTACAGCGTTTAGAAAAACCCTTACAATCGTTAAAAATTTGTTAATAAAAAAGGTCAAAAATATGGACATAAATGTAGAGAAAGTTGAGCACTATCTGCAAATGGTAGGTGAAATGAGCCTACAGTTTGGCATTAAATTTATTTTAGCGGTTGTTGTTTATTTAATTGGTAAGTGGCTGATTGGCAAAACGCTAAATATTGCAGAGCTAGCCCTAAATAAGAAGCAAGTTGAAGCAACCTTGCATCAATTTTTGCTCAGCATTTTTAGTACCATACTCAAAGCTATTCAAATAATCATTTTTGCTTCCATGATTGGTATTGAAACAACGTCGTTAATTGCTATGTTAGGCGCGGCAGGTTTAGCTATTGGCCTAGCCTTGCAAGGCAGTTTGGCCAATTTTGCTGGTGGCGTACTTATTTTGTTGTTCAAGCCATTTAAAAAAGGTGATGTGATAGAAGCACAGGGTTATATCGGTGGTGTTGAAGAAATTCAAATTTTTAATACCATTTTAAAAACACCTGATAACCAGCGAGTTATTATTCCAAATGGTCCTTTATCGAATGGTTGTATTAAAAATATTAATATCGAAGGTACACGTCGCGTCGATTTCGTTTTTGGTATTGGTTATAACGACGACATTGTTAAAGCTAAAGCGGTATTAATGTCGCTGGTTGAAGCCGATGAACGCACGTTAACTACTCAAGCAACAGATATTTGGGTAGGTGAACATGGTGATAGCTCTGTTAACTTATATCTTCGCCCATGGGTGAATGCCGATGATTATTGGCCTTACTATTTCGGTATGATGGAAAAGGTTAAGTTGGCTTTCGATAAAGAGGGTATCAGTATTCCATACCCACAACGCGATGTGCATATTCATCAAACGGCTAACTAGCATCTTGAAATAGAAACGGTATACTTAGCTTACTTATTACTTGAATTTAAAAGTAAGTTAAATATACCTCATGAAAGCATCGTTTATCGCCCTACCTTTATTATCTCTACTGCTGGTAAACGCGTTACCGGCACAAGCTTTTTCGAACAACTCAAAGCAGGAGCCAACAACCGCTGAATATAATGCTTGGCTTAAAGAAAAATTTAGCAAGCAGCATGAAGCATTGATCCCCGTGGTTGCCGTGGCCGATATGTTTTATTCTTGCAATAAAGCTCGCGAAGTGGATTCTACTGTTGAAGAAATAACTTATTTAATCAATGAAATGCCTAAGAATAAGTTGGCTGAAAAACTAGCCTTATGTTTAGGTGAAGATAGCATGCAGTCTGACATAGCGCTTAATTTTGGTTTACAGGGCTGTTTTCATGAACAATTAGCACACTTACCTGAAGTTGAACGTCAACAAAAAATGGTTTTAGTCGAAAAAGCTATTTTGTCTTTATCGCGTGGTGAGCGCAAAAAAAGTTTTACTCAATGTGTTACTGAGCAAGCAATTCATTATCTACAATAAATACAGTTATTTAAATTAATAGGCTATATTCATAAATTGTAACAAATAGCCTAAAACATTTACTTATCGCTCTTTTTAATATGTGGCGACATCGCTTATAGTACTGCATATATTAGTTTGTAAATTATACCAACCTTGTGAGAAGACAATGAACCAAGAAACTCAAAAAATTTTAGTGGTAGACGATGATATGCGCTTGCGTTCACTGTTAGAGCGTTATTTAGTCGAGCAAGGCTTTGTCGTACGTAGTGCTGCGAATTCAGAACAAATGGATAGGTTACTTGAACGTGAAAATTTTCATTTGCTGGTACTCGATTTAATGCTGCCAGGTGAAGATGGCTTGTCTATCTGTCGCCGCTTGCGCCAGCAAAGCAACAATATACCTATTGTGATGCTAACCGCCAAAGGTGATGAAGTTGACCGTATTATCGGTTTAGAAATAGGTGCGGATGATTACATGCCGAAACCTTTTAATCCAAGAGAATTGTTGGCACGAATAAAAGCGGTATTGCGTCGTCGAGTACAAGAAGCGCCTGGCGCGCCCTCTATGGAAGAAAACAATATTATTTTTGGCGAATATAAACTTAACTTAGCGACACGTGAAATGGTAAAAGGCGATATAAGCATGCCTTTAACCAGTGGTGAGTTTGCGGTGTTAAAGGCTTTAGTTACCCACCCAAGAGAGCCATTATCTCGTGATAAATTGATGAATTTAGCGCGTGGACGTGATTACTCCGCACTTGAGCGCAGTATTGATGTGCAAGTATCTCGCTTGCGTCGCATGTTAGAAAAAGACCCAGCCAAACCCCGTTATTTACAGACAGTTTGGGGATTAGGTTATGTGTTTGTACCTGATGGCACCGCTACTTAGTATTATTAGTTGTCGGCGGGACTTTACTAGTCACGCATTCAAGGCTATTCATGAAAATATTACCCCGTAGCGCCTTCGGGCAAACTGTATTACTCATTGGCTTTTTGCTTTTTGTTAATCAGGTTGTCTCTTATGTCTCTTTTGCTCTGTATGTTATTGAGCCAAACCAGCAACAAATAAATCAGTTGCTGGCTAAACAGGTACGTGTTGTTTTTATTGATATTAAAGATGCTAGGTTAAGCCCTAAAATGGCGGAAGCCTTTCACCGAGAAACGGGTATTGGTGTTTATCGTGAAAAAGAAGCTCTTAAACTTGGTTTAGCTTCAGCAGGTTATTACCCTTACCGCAGTGAGCAAATGTCTGAATTACTTGGTGGTCCTGCTGAGGTTCGAATATCGCAAGGAGACCAATACCTGTTTTGGATTCGCCCACCGCAAGCGCCAAATTTGTGGGTTAAAATACCATTATTGGGCCTGGAAGAAGCTAGTTTTTCTCCACTCATTTTTTTCCTTGGCATTATCGGTGTCCTCAGTGTCGCTGGTGGTTGGATATTTGTCAGACAACTTAATAGGCCGTTGAAATCGCTACAACGTGCAGCAGAAGATGTTGGCCGAGGTGATTTTCCTGAACCACTAACAGAGCATGGCACTTCTGAAATTATGGCGGTAACGCAAGCGTTTAACCACATGTCAAAGGGGATTAAACAGTTGGAGGATGATCGAAACCTACTGATGGCGGGCATTTCTCATGATTTACGTACGCCATTAACACGAATTCGTTTAGCCAGTGAAATGATGTCTGAACTCGATGATTTTCTTAAAGAAGGTATAGAAAGCGATATTGATGATATGAATAATATTATCGATCAATTTATTGATTACATTCGTCATGACTCAAAAGATAAAGCCGAGCTAGATGACTTAAATGTTTTAGTAGCAGAAGTACTAAATGTTGAAACACCCAGTGGTAGAAATATTCAGCTTGTTGCCAGTGACTGCCCTAAAATACCCTTGCGTCACGTTGCCGTTAAACGTGCTTTAGCGAACTTAATTCAAAATGCTTTGCGCTATACCGATGGCGATATTGAAGTATTCACCGGCCATGATAAAGAACAGGGCTACGCCTATTTTATGGTGAGTGATCACGGTGCAGGTATTCCAGACTCAGATATAGAGCGACTATTTCAACCTTTCACTCAAGGCGATACTGCTCGTGGTGGCGAAGGAAGCGGTTTGGGCTTAGCCATTATTAAGCGTATTGTTGATACCCATGGTGGCCGTGTTGAATTATCGAATAAAGCTGAAGGCGGCTTACAAGCGAAAGTGTGTTTACCGTTGAAATTTTAAACTACTACAGCGAGCACCACTATACTGAGCATTAGCGACTCGGCGGATAACAGTTATTGTCATTTAAAGGTAAAGCAAACATAAAAAAACCTGTTAACTTTCATTAACAGGTTTTACTTTTTTTAAGCTTGAAGCTTGAAGCTTGTTACAGCTGTGGTCCAGCAGCAACTAACGCTTTACCATTATCAGTATCAGTGAACTTGTCAAAGTTGTTAACAAAACGCTTTGCTAAGTCAGTCGCTTTATTGTGCCATTCATTGCTATCTTGATACGTATGTCTAGGGTCTAAAATATCACCTTCAACACCCGCTAGCTTGCTAGGTATTTCAAGATTAAACATAGGTATAACCGTTGTTTCTGCATCATCAATTGAGCCATCTAAAATAGCATCAATAATAGCGCGAGTTGCTTTAATTGAAATACGGTTGCCTGTGCCATTCCAACCTGTGTTGACTAGATAAGCTTCTGCGCCGGCATCGGTCATACGTTTACGTAACACTTCGGCATATTGTGTTGGGTGCAAGCTTAAGAACGCCGCGCCAAAACAACTTGAAAAAGTAGGTGTCGGCTCAGTAATACCACGTTCAGTACCGGCTAATTTAGCGGTAAAGCCTGATAAGAAGTAATACTCTGTTTGTTCAGGTGTTAATTTAGCCACAGGTGGTAATACACCAAAAGCATCGGCAGTTAAGAAAATAACTTTTTTAGCATGACCAGCACGAGAAACGGGTTTAACAATGTTATCAATGTGATGAATAGGGTAAGAAACGCGGGTATTTTCAGTGCGTGAATTATCATCAAAATCGATAGTGCCGTCATCAGCAACGGTGACGTTTTCTAGTAGCGCATCGCGACGAATAGCATTGTAAATATCGGGTTCATTTTCTTTGCTTAGCTTGATGGTTTTAGCGTAACAGCCACCTTCAAAGTTAAATACGCCGTTATCATCCCAACCGTGTTCGTCATCACCAATTAATTGACGTTTAGGATCGGTAGAAAGGGTGGTTTTACCTGTGCCAGATAGGCCGAAGAATACGGCAACATCACCGTCTTTACCTACGTTGGCACTACAGTGCATAGAAGCTATGCCTTTCAATGGTAATAGGTAGTTCATCATTGAGAACATACCTTTTTTCATTTCGCCACCGTACCATGTACCGCCAATTAACTGAATTTTTTCAGTTAAGTTAAAGGCTACAAAGTTTTCTGAATTTAAGCCTTGTGCTTGCCAGTTAGGATTGGTGGTTTTAGCGCCGTTCATTACCACGAAATCTGGTTGGTAAGTTTTCAGCTCTTCATCGCTTGGGCGAATGAACATGTTTTTCACAAAATGTGCTTGCCATGCAACTTCAGTAATAAAGCGTACTTTTAAACGCGTATCATCGTTAGCACCACAATAAGTATCAACAACAAACAAACGCTTACCTGAAAGCTGAGTAGTCACTAAACCTTTCAGCTCAGACCATGTTTCTTGGCTCATGGCTTTATTGTCGTTTTTACCTTGATCAGACCACCAAACAGTGTCGCGAGTTACGTCATCACGAACAATGTATTTATCTTTAGGTGAACGGCCAGTAAATATGCCAGTATCTACATTGACTGCGCCAAGCTCCGTGACTACACCTTTATCAAAGCCTTCAAGGCCTGCTTTAGTCTCTTCACTAAAAAGTAACTCATAAGATGGATTGTAAACAATTTCTGATACATCGTTAATGCCATATTGTGACAAATCAATTGAGTTTTCTGGGGCGGTCATAGTAAATTCACTCCTAAAGTATGACGAGTTTTAAGTAATGGTTAAGTTTATACCAATTGCACTAACTAAGTGATCATTTTCAAATGGTCTAAATATTCAATAACGTCGTTGCTTTCAATCTCAATAGCCAGCTATTGCTCAATCAAGCGCCTTGTTCTTAAAAATTTATTCTCATTGAATTCTGTACTCTTAATTAATCCAAATGGTATTACTTTTAAATTTGAGCTTAAATAAATAAGAACAAGGTTTAAAGTTTTAATGGCGCCATTTTAGGGGAATAACGCGCAAAACGAAAGTAAAATATAGGTTAAGTTGAAAGTTTTCAGTATAACCAACATAAATATTGAAAATAGACAAAAATTTCTTGGCTGTAATTTTACAACAATAATAACGGTAAGGGCTGCATGAGCGTAGCAGTTTGACACTCTTTTAAGTAATAAATATCCAAAAGAGTGTTAAATAGCGGCTTGGTGAACTAAGTGAAAGTTAATAACTAATGATTTTGTTTCGAAGTGAAACTTTTTAAATCGTTTGCATAAAAGTCATAAATGGTTAAGCAATATTCACAGGTCATGGAGATTTTTCCATGCTTGGCGAGAATATCAATAATTTCATCGGGTTCAACTTGAGCAATGGCTGCTAAACATTTATTACTAGAGCAACCACATTGATAACTGACTGATTGAGGGTCGAATAAACTGACTTTTTCTTGATGGTATAAGCGATATAACAACGCTTGTGCTTCAAGTGAAAAAATTTCATCGGCTTTAATGGTGTTGGTTAGTTGCGCGACATGCTCAAAATCACTTTGCTGTTTTGCTAAGTTTTCATTACTACCATCACCGTCAGGCAATAATTGTATTAAGCTGCCGGCGACTTGCTGTTTATCATCATCGCTAAAAAGCCAAATCTCAGTCGGAATTTGTGCTGAAACTTCAAAGTAATGAGCAAAACATTGTGCTAATGTTGGTTGATCTAAAGCAACAATTCCCTGATAAGCTTCACCTTGGTTAGGCTTGATAGTGATGATCATATTGCCTTTACCAAGAAGTTCTTGTAATGAACGTGCTGCATTGGCTTTTTCTGTTTCAACAACCTTGGCAATGCCACGCATTTGCTGATTGTTGTCGCCGTTAACTGACATATAACCGACAGGACCATCACCTTGTAATTGTACGGTTATATCACCTTCAAATTTTAAGGTTGCCGTAAGTAAGCAGGTTGCCGCCATTAATTCACCTAGCAGTAAACGAACACCAACAGGGTAATTGTGGTTCTTAATAATGTGTTGGTAACTGTTGCTTAACTGCACCAATTCGCCACGCACATGCATGTTATCAAATAAGTAACGGTTTAAAGTGTCGGTGTGAGAAATGCTAGCTTGAGACATTCGAGCTAAATCCTTTCCTTAAATTGCTGAGGGTGCCATTATATACCCAAGCCACTTCAAGATGCGAGTTTCAGGACGTCTGAGCGAATCATGTTAGGCAGGTTTTTTTATTAATGGTTGTTTCCTTAAAACAGGGCAACGATAGCGACAGTATAAGTTGGCGACAATAGTTATTAACTATCCTTGTTTTCATGTTTTGTATTTTCCGTTAACCAATGCAGTAACTTCACTATTAACAAATTTGCTTCAATGGGCTTAGATAAATAATCGTCCATGCCAGCAGCAAGGCACTTGTTCTTATCATCTGCCATGGCGTTTGCTGTCATTGCAATAATAGGAATAGTTTTATTTAATGCTCCACCGCCGCCTATTCGAATTTGTTGACTAGCTTCATAACCATCCATTTCAGGCATTTGACAATCCATCAGTACCACATCATAACAAGGATCAAGCTTTGCTTGTTTCAATTTTGTTAAGCACTCAACACCATTATTAGCAATATCAATAAAGTGTAATCCTAATTTATTTAGAATGCCTTTCGCGACCATCTGATTAATGCGATTGTCTTCCACTAACAATATTCGTGTATCTTTAATGACCTCAATATCTGCTTCACTGAATTCTTGGTTATTTGCAGGAGTTAATGTTTTTAAGTAATGACTGGTTACTAGAGGTTCAGCCTCTTCGAGTATCTCACCTCCTTTTGCGACTACCGATAAAGCACCGAACAGATCAGCAGTCGTTGCTGGTTTGGGAAAATAACCACTAAACCCTAAATCAGCAAAGTAACGGGCGTCTCCTAAATGTCCCATTGACGTCATCATGATTAACTTTATTTGTGCAAAACGTTCATCGCCCTTAATTTTTTGACCTAATTCAGCACCATCCATATAAGGTATTTGCATATCAAGAAATGCAATATCAAAAGGTGGCTTGCCATTATCGTGACATTCTTGCTGACAAAGTGACAATGCCTGTTGGCCACTATCGGCTGCAAAAACAGTGGCTCCCCAGTGCTCAAGCTGCCCTCGTATCACTTCTCTATTGGTGACATTGTCATCGACAATGAGTAATTTTAAATTATTCATATCAATTTCAGGCATTACTTTTTGTGACTTATTGCTTTTTTGTAACGTTATATAAAAGTGAAAACAGCTTCCTTGTCCTAATTTACTCGTTACGCTAATGTCGCCATCCATTAAATTACAAAGTTTTTTGACTATGGCGAGTCCTAAACCTGTACCACCAAATTTACGTGTTGTTGATGAGTCTACTTGGCTAAAAGAGTCAAATAATGAGGATATTTTATCCTCTGGAATACCTAAGCCGGTATCGGTAATTTTGCAATTTAGCCGCCATGATGAATCTTTGCGAGGCAACAATTCAGCTTGAATAACGATTTCACCTTTGGAGGTGAATTTAGTGGCGTTACTAATAATATTAGTGATTATTTGTCGTAGTCTACTCGGGTCACCTTTTACCATAGACTCTTCAATTTTGGTGACATCAAGGATCAGCTCAATATTTTTAACTTGAGTCTGTAGCCCCATAGATTCAGAAAGTTCACCTAACATGCTGCGAAGGTTGAAATTGATATTTTCTAATTCAATTTTACCGGCATCTGCTTTAGAGAAATCCAAAATGTCATTAATTAAATTCAATAATGATTTTGCACTGCTCATGGCAATATTGATTCTATGCTGTTGTTCATCATTTAAATCAGTATCTACTACTAGTCCCAACATGCCGAGTACACCATTCATTGGTGTGCGAATTTCATGACTCATGCTGGCTAAAAATTCACTTTTTGCAATAGCGGCTTGTTCTGCTTTCTCTGTTGCTTCGATGAGCATTTTTTCATTGTTCTTTCGATCAGTTATGTCTAGATGAGTGCCGATCATGCGTTTAGGCTTGCCGTCTTCATGCCATTCCACCACTTTTCCAGAGTCAAATATCCACACCCAATGACCTTTTTTATGCTTCATTCTTGCTTCATAATTATATCTAGCTGTTTCTCCATGCCAATGTTGCGCTAATAACTCCTCCGAGCGTTTGAAGTCATGAGGGTGAACATACTGCATCCAAGTATCAATATTGATAGGGGATAATTCTTCGAGGGTATAGCCAATAATTTCAGCCCAGCGCTCATTAAGCACCATCTCACCAGATTGTACTTGCCAATCCCATATACCAGCGGCCGTACTATCCATCACTAGCTCTAATTGGTTGCTGCTCTCTTTCAGAGAGTGCAGTGCTAGTTTTCTTAATTCAGATTCTTCATTTAACTTTTCAATAGAGGTCATACTGTGACTTAAGGTATGTACCATCATATTAAAGTTCCTCCCTAAGTCCCCTATCTCATCACTACCAAGATCTTTTATCTGATAGTCCAATTCTCCTTGACTAATACCTTTGGTAAAGCGATGTAGTTGTTCTATGCGAGATAACAAGATTTTACCTAATAAGAAATACAGTAGAAAACTCATCACTAATACACTCGCAATACCCACCATTAAAATGTTCAGACCTAGAGTTTCAATAACTTTCATTTCTATATGACGGTTAAACAGCAATAGTGAGGTAAGTTCTGTTTTACCTACCGTTAATATTTTTTGAGACGAAAGTTCATGGGGCGTTTTTTTATATAGAGAACCCTCATGATACTCATTAGTAAGGGGGGCGTTTTGACGATATCGTGCCACAACTATTTTATTTTCTTCATTTTTAATGATGGCACCAATCAATGAGGTTTTAGCGACAGCTAATTCTTTAATATCTTGATCTAATTGATTTATTACTATGCTTTCCCAGTCAACACTAATGATTAATTCACCAATAGCCTGACCGCGTTTAATAATGTTAACGGAGTACCACTGGGCAATTATCTTCTCGACTCCATTCTCGCTCCCACTCTCGATGCCAATGAGGGATAAATATTCATCTTGGCCTATTGAGCTTATGGCAACGAGACTTTTCTCAGGTTGCATATAAAAGGGGTGGTGCTTAATGTTTTTGAGTAACAGCTCTTCACCGTTAATTTTTCTTTTATTGCCATCACGTGTACTGCTAGAAAAAATAGTGCCATCGAGTTCAACGACAAGAATATAATTAATAAAAGGGTAAATTTCGATCAAATCGTTTAACTCTTGGCTAACGCCACGATTTTCAAACAAACTGAGCGCTTTTTTTACCTGTCTATTGCGGGCAACTATCTGCGTAATATCAGTAATTTTTTTGTGGCCGTCTTCCAAGTTAGACACCATAAAAGAAACATCACTATTCATGCCTTTCGCTATTGTTTGTAGACGCTCTTTTTTTAGGGAAGAAAAAACAAAATACCCTAGGCTACCAACAACAATTAGGGCAACTAATATACATATTGTGATAACTTTGGGGATTAGTTTCATTTAAATAAGGTGCTTATTTTGTCCATTGAACTTTTAAGCTAAATTGCTTAGGTAGGCTGATATCTAAGAGTTGCATGCTTTTTTTGTTAAATAAGAATGTTGGTGGCTCTTGTAATGTAGACTGAATACTTTCGGGTGAAACTTTATCTAAAATAATACGTGCAGCCATTTCTCCCGCCATACTGCCTAACTGATAAAAATCAGCCACCACACCGAATGTTGCACCTTGCTCGATGCCTTTTTTATTGGCACTTAAAATAGGAACCTTATGGTTTAAAGAAAGCGCTATTAAAGCGCTTTCGCCACCACTTTGCATTAGGGTATCGGTAGTGGTAATAAAAGCATCTACCTCATTAACAAGTGCTAAAGCTTTAGCTTTTATTTCCTTAATATCTGTTGCTTCAACATCAATTACTTTAATACGTTTTTTTTTCAAAATTCTATATAAATTAGCCGCTTGTATTTTTGAGTTAGGTTCTCCTTTTCGATGAAAAATTGCCACGCTTTTAGTGGCAGGGAGCACTCCTAGCAGTAAGTCAATGGAATGAAATAAAGATACGTAATTACTGGTGCCCACCAAGTTATTACCTGAATATTCAAAAGACTCTATTAGGCCCGAGTCGGCCGGATAGGTGACAATTGAAAAAACTAAGGGTGTTGTAGCAGGCATAACTTCTTTTATTATGGTTGTTCCTGGCGTGGTGAGGGTAAAAACCAAATCAACATTTTGTTCTTTAAAGCTGTGCGCGACAGCTCTTTGCAGTGTTTTGTCTGCCCCCACTTCACCTTGAATAAAGGTAACTTGCTTTCCTGCAATGAGCCCTTTGCTGGCGAGGCTGTCTTTAAACCCTTGCACACATTGCGGGTAACCAGACCAAACTGCTAAGCCTATTTTATATTCTTTTGCTGAAGCTTGCTGAAAAAAAAGCATCAAAAAAGAAAGTAAAACCAACGTTTTACCATTATTATTTGTCATTATAAAAACCTACCATTTGATTATATATTCAATGCCTAACGCGGTATTATGTACATCGGAGTAACGATATTCGTTAACGCGATATTCAGCTATAACAAACAGGTTTTCTATTACCCTATAGCCAAGTTGTATTTCGCCAACCATGGGGTTTTTCGATATGTTACTTGGCAAATTTTCATTGAAAGTATGGTCAATAAAACCGGCTAAATAAATGTTATTATCAAGGGAAGGAAACGTCATTCTAAATGCATGTTCCATTTGCCATACATCCTCAGGCACACTATCAAACTGCTTTAAATGAAAATTAATTGACCAGCTTAGGTTAATTGCTTTAAACGCTGCTTTAAACAAATTAGTATCATTTATACGCCACCGAAATCCTAAGCGGTGCCTGTCGTTATCATCACCTGAACGGAAATTCATTTGCAAAGTAAGATCAAGCGGTAGTTTTTCATTAATTTGCCAACGGACATTTTGTTCAGTGTAGAAGGTGTTGAGATCGGCTAAGGCACTTTCTCCTTTTTCATTGCCAAAATTCGTTAAAGAAAAATATGAAAATCGATTATTGAGCTTGGCACCTATATTGACGGTGACAGTATTATCATTATCGACATCAGACAAATAGGGATAGACATTAACATCAATAAAACCACCAGCAGTATTTTTAATGGCGGCTTCGGCTTGAAAATTAATAATGACGAGTAATAAACATAATGGAATGAGTGTTAACATTTTCTTCCTATTTAGAATTTTTATCCCTTGTTTGGCTAAATATAGTAGAAATAAGAGAATTATCTATTGATTTGTGAATAGAATTCCAAAAGGTCTTGTTTATTTTATGCCTTTGCGGAAAAAAATATTTCTGGGGTTGGAGGCACGCATGATGAAATTAGTGAGACAAATTAAGAGCAGTACAGATATCACCAAAGGGTAAAATTTTATTTTAGATTGAAAAATAACTGTATTGAGGCATTACTGAGCTACCCTACTAGTAAAATAAATATTAGGGTTTAAACATTATTATGAGTGTTTTATTTTTACATCCTTTCTTTGAATTCTCGTAATTTTCGGCGTTGTTTTTTATCGGGTTTGGTATCAGAAGCAGGGCTTAATAAAATACCTTGTTTTCGGGCAAGGCTATTCTTTTCTCTACTGGCAATGCTTTTACTACTTTCTTGGTAAAGGGTTTGTGCAAAAGTAGCATCGCGGCGTTTATCGGCTAATGCGATAACCTCCACTTCTTTTTCATCAAAGCCTTGTCTCATTTTAATCATGTCACCAATGGCGACGGCTTTTCCCGATTTGGTGCGTTGACCATTATAAAACACCTTACCACCATCAATCATTTGCTTGGCAATAGCGCGAGTTTTGTAGAAGCGAGCCGCCCATAGCCACTTGTCTAAGCGCGTACTACTTAAGTTAATTGAACTATCTCTTGGTGCTGTTGCCATAAATAAGTAACTTTTTGTGAATAGATTATGAAAAACAAAGTGAAAATTTTCTGAAAAATAACATAATTCGGTAATAACTGTCTGCTATTTTATAAATAATAGGCAAAATAGTGGCACATTGCTTGTTGCCAAGCTAAGGGTCACGTATTATCGGTAGCTTGCATTACAAAGTTAACGGAAAATTAACTTTAGATAATTAACACAAAATAGCTGGAATTTAATGGCTTTAACGAATAATTTAACCTCTTTCTCCTCATTGTTGGCAAAATTACCGCAACAAAAAATAGCACAAGCAATCAGTTTGTTGTTACTTGTTTATATTGCCTTTTTAGCGGCAAAAATCACTTGGTTGATGGTGCCACAAGAACAAGTGGTCAATAACACAGCAATGACGAATGGCACGGCCTATAAAAAACAGGCTGCGAGCAGTTATAACTTATCGGCATTGCAGGCCCTTAATTTATTTGGTCAATACAATGAGCAAGTGGAAGAAGTTATTGAGCAAGTACAAAATGCGCCGCAAACTCGTTTGCAGTTAACCTTATCTGCTGCCGTAGCTAGTGACAGCAAAGAAACCTCCGCGGCAATAATTGAGTATCAAGGTAAACAAGAAACCTATGGTATTGGTGATATTATTGTTGGCACGCGTGCCAGTCTTGAGCAGGTACTAATTGACCGGGTTATCATTAAGCAGTCAGGCCGATTAGAAACCTTAATGCTTGATGGTGCCGATTACAATCAACCCGCCAAAGGTATTGCTACTACCGAAGCAAAAAATCAAAGAGCAGCAACAGATACAGAGACGCCGCAAGTTAATATTGTTGATCAGCGTTTAAATAAGGCGTTAAGTAATAGTGCCTTGCGCTTAAGAAAAGATTTAAGTAGTAATCCAGGGAAGATCACCGATTATTTACGTATTTCGCCAGCGCGAAAAAATGGTGCCATTATCGGCTATCGTTTGTCGGCAGGTAAAGATCCTGAATTTTTTAAATTATCAGGCTTAAAAGCGGGTGATGTCGCGGTACAAATGAATGGTTACGATTTACTTACACCAATAGAAGCTGCACAAGCAATGTCAGCCTTGAAAACCGAACGTGATATTTCATTATTAGTTAACCGTAATAATGACTTAGTTGAGATACTGTTTAGCATTGATTAACGATTATTTTTAAACCTTTAGTATTTTAAACTTTTAGTAGTATAAACTTTTAATATTGTAAAAAAGCAATAAGGAATTCTTCATGGGCAGCACCTTAAACGTCTCAGTGGTTAAATATTTTAACCATAAGTTTAAGCAACTCAAACAAGTGGGCATAGCGTTAGCTACCGCCATTATTTTTAGTAGCATTTTTGCTGTTGGGCAGGCAAGTGCCGCACAATATTCTCCAAATTTTAAGGGCACTGAAATTACTGAGTTTGTCAATATTGTCGGTAAAAACCTGAGAAAAACCATGATTGTTGACCCTAACGTGCGGGGTAAAGTTAATGTACGCAGTTATGATCTACTTTCTGAAGAGCAATATTATCAATTTTTCTTAAATGTCTTGGAAGTCTACGGTTTTGCCGCGGTAGAAATGAACAATAATATTATCAAAATTATTCGAAATAAAGATGCTAAAACCTCTTCGATTCCTGTGGTGGGTAGTAATAGCACTATTATTGGTGATGAAATGGTCACCCGAATTGTGGAAGTGAAAAATGTCACGGTGCGCGAATTGGTGCCGCTGCTACGCCAATTATCTGATCAAGCGGGCGGTGGCAATGTCACTAATTATGACCCTGCTAACGTTATTATGCTGACAGGTACAGCCGCAACGGTAAATCGCTTAGTAAAAATTATTGAACGTGTTGATAGAGCGGGGGATCAAGATGTTGAAATTATCAAATTACAATACGCCTCTGCGGGTGAAATAGTACGCATTATTGAAGCCATGAACAAACCTAGTGGCGGTAAAGCAGGACAGCCGACTTTCTTAATTCCTAAAATTGTTGCCGATGATCGCTCAAATAGCGTAATTGTTAGCGGCGAAGTGAAAGCCCGTGAGCGCGTTAGCCGTTTAGTTAAGCGTCTTGATAGTGAATTAGAAACTAGCGGCAATACCCGAATTTACTATTTAAAATACGCGAAAGCGGAAGATTTAGTGAAAGTGCTAAATGGTGTCAGTAAAACCATTGCTTCAGAAGAAAATACCACCAAAGCAAAAAGTCGCAGCAAGTCAAAAACGGATACCAGTATTGAGGCTCATGAGTCAACGAATACACTAGTGATTACCGGTCAGCCTGACATATTGCGTTCGCTTGAGTCGGTCATTCGCCAACTTGATGTACCGCGTGCGCAAGTGCATATTGAAGCCATTATTGTTGAAGTTTTTGAAAGTGATGGCGTACAGTTAGGCGTTCAATGGTATAGCGAAGCAGGTGGCTTTACTCAGTTTACCAATGGCCCAGCCTCAATATCCTCTGTTGCGGCAGCGGCAGCGTCGGCAGAAGGTGAGCAAGGTACAACAATAACTACTATTGACTCAAATGGTAACCCAGTTACCACGACAAATCCTGATACCGACGGTGATTACAACTTATTGGCACAAGTCTTAGGATCTGTTAGCGGCGGTATGTTTGGTATCATGAAAAATGATTGGGGTGCCATTGTGCAAGCGGTAAGTACCGATACCAATTCAAATATTTTAGCCACACCCAGTATTACCACCTTGGATAACGAAGAAGCCTATTTCTTAGTGGGTCAAGAAGTACCCATTATTACTGGCTCACAAACGGGTAGCAATAATTCCAATCCGTTTCAAACCGTTGACCGACAGGAAGTTGGTATTAAGTTATTAGTAACGCCACAAATCAATGAAGGTAACAGTGTGCAGCTAACCATAGAGCAAGAAGTCTCTTCGGTTAGCGGCGCCACAGGTGTCGATATTTCTATCAATAAACGTGAAATCAAAACCACGGTCATGGTTGAAAGTGGCGCAACGGTTATTTTAGGTGGTTTAATTGATGAAGACGTGCAAGAAAGTGTGCAAAAAGTGCCTTTACTAGGCGATATTCCTATTATTGGTCACTTATTTAAATCAACCACCAATAGCACTCGCAAGCGTAATTTAATGGTGTTTTTACGGCCAACTATCATTACTGACTCTAGTGTTATGAATACTATGGCGAAGGAAAAGTATAATTTTATTCGCGCTGATCAGATACGCAAGCAAGAAGAGGGGTTATCATTGATGGATGATGAAAACCTGCCGATGCTACCAGAGTGGAATGATGATTTATCATTGCCGCCTTCTTTTGATGACTATCAAGAAACATTGCAAAAAGATAAACAAAACAAAGAGCAAATAAAGTTATTAGAAGAGAATCATGACTAATGGCGGATGTAGAAAACAAGCAATTAGCAACAGAATATGATAGTGAACCAGCTGGCGAATTAGCAGCAGAGCAAAAGCTTACTGATGAACAAAGCACTAGCGCTGTAGCTTGGCGCTTACCTTTTGCCTTTGCTAAGCGCTATAGTGTTTTACTCAGTCAGCAAGAGCAAGGTCAGCAAGCAAGTGGCTATGTGTTACATTGTTTAGCTGATATTAGTTTACAAACTATTATTGAAGTACGTCGCATTATTAAAGCGCCCTTTAGTTTTGATATTCAAGATCTCCCCTCATTTGAGCTGTTGTTAACCCAAGCTTATCAACGAGACTCTTCAGAAGCGCAGCAAATGATGGAAGATATTGGCAATGAAGTAGACTTATACTCACTTGCTGATGAAATGGTAGAAAGTGAAGATTTACTTGAAAACGAAGATGATGCACCCATTATCAAGTTAATCAACGCCATGCTCAGTGAAGCTATTAAAGAAAGTGCCAGTGATATTCATATCGAAACCTTTGAAACTGCCTTGCAAATACGTTTTCGTGTTGATGGCGTATTGCGAGAAGTATTAAAACCCAATCGTAAATTAGCCTCTTTATTGGTGTCACGCATCAAGGTGATGGCAAAACTTGATATTGCCGAGAAGCGTATTCCGCAAGATGGTCGTATTTCATTGCGCATTGGTGGTCGCGCGGTTGATGTGCGTGTTTCTACTATGCCAACAGGGCACGGTGAACGAGTAGTATTACGTTTACTCGATAAAAACTCAGCGCGATTAGATCTCAAAGACCTTGGCATGACCGATGCCAACCGGCACATATTTAGTCAATTAATAGAAAAGCCGCACGGTATTATTTTAGTGACAGGTCCAACAGGCTCGGGTAAAAGTACCACCTTGTACGCAGGCTTAACGCAAATTGACTCGAAAGAGCGCAATATTCTCACCGTAGAAGACCCAATTGAATATGCCATTGAAGGCATAGGACAAACGCAAGTAAATACCAAAGTTGATATGACCTTTGCTCGGGGATTAAGAGCCATTTTGCGCCAAGATCCCGATGTGGTGATGGTGGGTGAAATTCGTGATTTAGAAACCGCACAAATAGGCGTGCAAGCGAGTTTGACGGGGCATTTAGTACTATCAACGTTACATACTAATACCGCTGCGGGTGCTATTACTCGTATGGAAGATATGGGCGTAGAGCCGTTTTTATTATCGTCAAGTTTATTAGGGGTACTTGCGCAGCGCTTAGTACGAACGCTTTGCCCTCATTGTCGAGAAAGTCACCTTCCTGATGAAGAAGAATGCACGTTGCTAGCCTTACCAAGTGACAACAAGCAAGTTATTTATCGCGCCGTAGGTTGTAGTGAATGTAGCTTTAAAGGTTATAAAGGCCGAACGGGTATCCATGAACTTTTAGTGGTTGATGATAAGGTTAGAGAGATAATTCATAACGGTCACGGCGAGCAAGCGATTGAAAAGTACATTCGTCAACATACCGCTTCTATTCGTCGTGATGGTTTTGACAAGGTGATGATCGGACAAACAACACTTGAAGAAGTGTTACGTGTAACGCGAGAAGATTAATGGCAGCTTTTGGTTACGTAGGCAGAAAGTCAGGTGGTTGATAGCCGCGAAAAGCTTATTAAATAATAAATTTGAACTTAAAAAATAAAAGATTGAAAAATAATGGCAGCTTTTGATTATCAGGCCGTAGATAGCCGAGGCAAAACTAAAAAAGGCGTGATTGAAGGGGATACCCCAAGACAAGTTCGTGGCTTATTGCGTGAACAAGGCCTAATGCCCATTGACGTTGTTGCCACACTAGCGAGTAATAAGGCAGGAAAAACAGGGAATCACGGTGTTCAAACGAATAAAGGTAAAGTCTCTGCTGCCGAACTAGCGTTGATCACTCGCCAGCTAGCCACCTTAGTTGAGTCAGGTTTACCTTTAGAAGAGTCGTTAATGGCGGTGGCGGAACAGGGTGAAAAAAATCGTATTAAAAGTATGATTATGGGCGTACGAACCAAAGTTACCGAAGGTTACGGCTTAGCCGAAAGTATGGCCGAATTTCCAAAGGTGTTTAATCGTTTATATAGAGCCATGGTGGCGGCAGGAGAAAAGTCGGGGCATTTAGATAAAGTCTTAAACCGCTTGGCAGATTATACCGAGCAACGAGAACAAATGCGCTCTCAACTTATTCAAGCTTTGGTTTACCCTCTTATTATGACGGTAGTGGCCGTAGGTGTTATTTCGATATTATTAACGAAAGTTGTGCCACAAATAGTCGGTCAATTTGAACATATGGGAGCAAACTTACCCGGCTCAACTAAGTTTTTAATTGCCAGTAGTGATTTTTTACAAGCTTATGGGTTCGTACTGGTGCTGGTCATGGCGGTAATAGTTTTGCTGTTTGCACAGTTATTGAAAAAGCCAAAGTTTGAAATGGCCTATCATCAACACGTTATTGCCTTGCCAGGCATCGGCAAAGTTGCCAAAGGCATAAATACCGCTCGCTTTGCTCGCACGTTAAGTATTTTAACCGCCAGTGCGGTACCGTTATTAGAAAGCATGAAAATATCAGGTGAAGTATTAGACAATCTTTTTATTAAACAGCAAGTCAAAGCGGCCGCCGACAAAGTAAGAGAAGGAGCAAGTTTACGTACGTCATTAGAGCAAACAAAACTGTTTCCGCCAATGATGCTACACATGATAGCCAGTGGCGAAAAAAGTGGCCAACTTGAGCAGATGTTAGGACGCGCTGCAGACAACCAAGATAGAGAGTTTGAGGCGTTGGTAAACATATCATTAAAGGCTTTCGAACCGGCTTTAATGGTGGTAATGGCGGGTGTGGTGTTATTTATTGTGATGGCGATATTAGAGCCTATTTTGAAATTGAATACCTTTGTTGGTGGATAGCTTGTTGGTAATACTTGTTATTATTCAACACTCACTTATCCAGTGAAATTTACGTTAGAGAAGTAGTTAGGAAATATTATGGTTAAAAATAAATTTAAAAGTACCCAAGGCTTTACTCTATTAGAAGTGATGGTAGTCATTGTAATCATCGGCATGATGCTAAGTGTGGTCGTGCCCAATTTAATCGGTAGTCAAGACACGGCAAAATTGCAAAAATCAGTGCAAGACATTACGGCATTAGAGAACTCGTTAAGCATGTACAAATTGGATAATTATGATTACCCAAGTACAGAGCAAGGGTTAGAGGCATTAACGGATCAAACCGATATAGAGCCGTTACCACGTCGTTTTCCCGATGGTGGTTATGTAAAACGTCTTCCTAAAGATCCTTGGGGTAATGAATACCTTTTATTAAATCCGGGTGAACAAGGAAAAATGGATGTCTTTACCGCTGGTCCTGATGGAGAAGTAGGCACAGAAGATGATATCGGTAATTGGAATCTGGGCGACTACCAATAGTAAGATTGACCTTGTTGCTGTAAAGCTCGATTTAGGCGAAAAAATACTCATTGACTGGCGTCAACACCATGCTTTTTTCTTTAAATTGAACCATAACGTTTAAAGGAAAACTTTACCTTTAGGTTACACTCACAGGTAAGATAAAATTTAAGAAATGAACTACAACCAAACTCTTTATTTAACATCCTCAACAAAAACTAAAGGCTTCACTTTGCTTGAAGTCTTGGTGGTTATTGCGTTAATTGGTTTGATTGTGTCCGTTGTGCAGTTTAGTTTTTCGGGCAAACGCCCTGAAGACACACTTAAAGAAGTCAGCTTCCGTTTTGCCGGTGTTTTTGACAATGCGGCTAATTATGGTTTGCTCAATAATGTTGAACTGGGTTTATTTGTTAAAGATAACAGCTATCAATTTCTCGGCTACGACGGGGTGAAGTGGAGTGAAATTGCTCAACAAGAGTGGTTGTCAGTGCAAGAATTGCCTGAAGGTGTTGAGTTAACCTTGACGCTCGACGACTTACCCATTGAAGAACCGATATTATTTAACTCGGCGGTGTTTACTGAGCCGTCTAATGAGTACCTTTCTTTTGATGTTATTGAAGCAAAAAAAGAGCAACAAATAACCCCACAAGTCTATATCTTATCAGGCGGAGACATTACGCCTTTTAGCCTAACCTTTCATTTTAATGAACAAACTGCTCTGTCTGACGACTTAGCCGATTTAGCTTATCGCGTTATCGGCATATATAGCACACCGTTAACCATTGAAGGTCCGGTGTTAGCTAATGACTAATTCATCTCTTATTCGTGGTTTTACCCTGATTGAAGTAATGCTTGCCATGGCGGTATTTGCCATTGCGGGTTTAGCTTTACTCAGTGCCGCCAGTAACAATGCCCGTAATATGGGCTATTTAGAAGATAAAATGTTTGCTAACTGGGTTGCCGCTAATCAATTAGTGACGGTTAATTTAACGCAAACATGGCCACCAAAAAATAATGCCAAAGGTGAGGTAGAGTTAGCGGGTAGACAATGGTTTTGGCATCAAAAAGTGATTAAAACCACAGATAAAGACATGCGCGCCATCATCATGGAGGTGCGTTTAGATGAAGAGGGCAAATTGCCTTTAATCAGTTTGACTACTTATGTGTCTAAGGTTGAACAATAGTGATCATTCATCAACGCCACTATTTTCAGCAGCCTAATAATAAAGGTTTTACTTTATTAGAAGTATTAATTGCTATCGCTATTTTTTCAGTGATCAGTTTATCAAGCTTTACTATTTTTGACTCTGTGCTTAAAGGAGATGAAACCTCACAAATTCGTAGTAAACGTCAAAATGAATTACAACGAGCATTTTTAATTATTGAGCGAGATCTCACGCAAATAGCACGTCGCAGTGCTCGCCTGAATGGTGAAGCACCACAAACACGATTTTTACAAACCGTTACTGACGTGATTGATGGTGAGCAAGCGCTGGCGTTTGTGAGGCACGGTTGGACAAATCCCGGCCTATTGTTACCCCGTAGCGATATGCAGGCGGTTGCTTACCAGTTAAGTGAAGAAACCTTACAGCGTCTGCATTTTAATTTTGTTGATGCGGTGGTCGGTGAAGAGCCAAAAATTCGGCCGTTAATCACTGATGTTACCAGTGTTAGCTTTGAGTATTATGACGGTAAAAAATGGCAAGAAGCATGGGAGTCAGCAGAGTTACCACTGGCCATTGCTATTGAGATAGAAGCCAATGATTACGGCCTTATTCGCCGCCAATTTTTAGTACCGGGTATTGATCTCAATGCTAAGAAAAGCAGCTAAGAGAACAGAGTGAAAATCATAGTATGATAACGCCATATTCACATTATAAAAAGCAACGAGGTGTCGCGTTGATCACGGTTATGCTCATTGTGGCTTTGTGCGTGGTCATAGCCAGCCAAATGACGAACCGTTTGCAAATGCAAATGCAGCGTAGCACTAACATTAGCTTTAATCAGCAAGCCTATTGGTATGCCATGGGGGCAGAAGCCTTTACCAAAAGGGTGCTTATTACCGCTTTTAAAGAAGATGAAGAGGTTACTCATCTAGGGCAAGTTTGGGCACAAGGTGAAACAACTTACCCGGTAGATTTTGGCGAAATAACTGGTGAAATTACCGACTTACAAAGCTGTTTAAATTTAAATGCTTTGCGCGCGCCGTTAGGAAATAATAATTCTGGCAGTGGCAGTGGCAGTGGCAGTGGCAGTAAAAATACCACTAGTTCATCTGTTAATAATCAAAACAATAACTCAGGCGCAAGCAATCAAAAAGTCCCTGCCAGATTAGCCTTAGAAATGTTAATTATTAATTTACAGCTTGAGGGTGTTGCACAATTTGAAGCCGAGTCTATGGCGGATGCCTTAACGGACTGGCTTGATGAAGACAGCCGCATTAGCAGTGCTGGCGGCGCAGAAGATGATGACTATGCCTCTCGCGAGTTTCCTTATCTTGCCGCCAATAATTACCTTGCTAATGTTAATGAGCTGCGTATTGTCGAGCACTTTACCCCTGCGGCGATTAATGCGCTAAAGCCTTATGTTTGTGTACTTCCTGCGAGCGATGTGCATAAAATAAATATTAATACTCTCAATGTAGAACAACCTGAATTATTGCAGGCGTTGTTGGGTTCAACCTTAGACGAAGCACAACAAATATTGAGTGCGCGTGGTGAGGAAGGTTTTGAAACCATAGCAGAATTTTATAATCTATCCGAAGTTACTAGATTAGCGATTAGTGATGATAAAAAAGATCAATTTGTCGTTGATAGTGAATACTTTACATTAAAAGCAAGTGCGAGCTTTAACAGCAGCTATTTTGCTTTTAACTCAGTGATGAAAATCACGAATAATAAATATATTGATGTGATCAGTCGCACCATAGGACGCAATTAATGGCCGAAACTTTATATATACGCCTAGGCAGCCAAGCAGAAGATGAAATATCTTGGCTGATATTTAGTGCTGCGGAGCAAGAAATTATTGCCAGTGGCGTACTCGCTAATGCAGAGCAGTTAACCGAGTTAACTGAAAAATCGACTCAACGAGTGGTTAAAGTGTTCGTGCCCGGTTGTGATGTTATCTTAAAGCAACTAGTGGCGCCTACTAAGTCACCTCGCGCTATGCACTTAGCAGTACCTTATATGCTCGAAGATGAATTGGCGACCGATGTTGAACAGCTATTTTTTGCCTATGCAGATTTGAGTGATGATGCTGCCGGTAATAATTGCTTTGTTGCCGTTGTCGCTCACGCACAAATGCAGTTTTGGTTGGCTTGCCTGAGTGATGCCAATATCAAGGCAACAACACTGCAAGTTGATATTTTAGCTATGCCACTCATTGCAGAGCAATGGAGTGCAATAGCGGTATACTCTGCAAGCAAGTCTTCAGGGCAGTCACAAATCATTGTTCGCCAAGATAAATGGCAAGGTTTTGTGTTAGATGGCGACGCTTGGCAATTTGTTGCTCAAAACCCGGCTGCTATGTTTGGTAGTGGCGAGCAAAATGAGCAACCGATAATCACCGCTTACTCAGCATTACCTGACAGTAGTCAGTTAACGCTGCAACGAGTCGATGAAGAATTACCTTTAGCCTTATTGGCGCAGCATTGTCATGAAAGTAAATTTAATTTGTTGCAAGGGCAGTACAAAACAAAAGATCAACATTCAACAGCGTTAACACATTGGTTATGGGCTGCAAGTATTGCCGCGTGTGCTTTATTGTTAAACGTCGGTTATAAAAGTGCGCAACTATGGCAATTAACGACGCAGCAAGAGCAAGTAGAAACACAAATTATCGCTCGCTATAAAAAAGCCTTTCCGCAAGCTAAAAAAGTACGTCTTGGCACGATAAAATCTCAGTTAAATAGAAAGATTACTCAACTAGGTGGCACGAATGATAGTGGTGGTTTCTTGGCCATGCTCGCTAAAGTGCAACCTGCGTTTGCTAAAGTGCCAGAGTTAAAACCTGAATCATTAAAGTTTGATGGTAAGCGTCAAGAGTTACGTTTACAAGCAATTTCCAATGATTACCAACACTTTGAACGTTTTAAAAATGCCCTTAGTAGCGCTAGTTTAAAAGTAAAACAAGGGGCACAAAACAATCAGGGTGAGCAAATCACGGGCTCGTATAGTATTAGCAGTGTCGACAGCCGCAAAGATCAAAAAAGTAGCAAGGGGCGCTCATAATGGATCAATCATCAATTAAACAATGGTGGCAACAACTTAATGTGCGAGAACAACGTTTAGTGCTTGCTTTGGGCTCTGCAGTCATGGTGTTGCTACTTTATACCTTGCTATGGCAGCCACTCAATACCAACCTAGCTAACACCGAAAAGAAAGTCGAAAGTAGGCAAGCATTATTAACTTGGGTTGATGAAAATGTCGCACGTTATCAAGCTATTAAACCAAGCGGTTCAGGTAAAAAAACAACGGGTAGCTTATCAAGTATTATTAATCGTACCGCCAATCAATATCAACTCAACATTACTCGAATGCAGCCTCAAGGAGAAAGCTTACAAGTGTGGCTTGATACTGCACCTTTTACCCAATTATTGTTTTGGTTAGAGCATTTAGCTAATAACGAAGGTTTGCAAGTACAGGCTATTGATTTAGCGAGTAGTGATAAATCGGGTGAAGTACGTGTGCGTCGGCTACAACTGACCAAGCAATAACGCCTTATTGAGTATTACCTCATTCTTTTTAATTAATGAAATAAAATAGAGAAATAAATGAAGAAGAAGTTTGCTATCGCAGCAATTTTTTTACTAGCCTATTTAGTGTTTTTAATCGCAACCTTACCTAGCGCCGTGGTGCTAAAGCAAATAACCTTACCTAAGCAAGTTGCCTTGTCAGGTGTTCAAGGTACGCTGTGGCAAACTCGTATTAGCCAGCTTGTTGTTGGTGAACTGCTGATTGAACAGGTTGATGTGCAGTTAAGCTTTTGGTCATTATTTACCTTAGCTCCTAAGCTTGATATTACTTTTGGCGATCCTTTATTGTCTGGTGCAGAAGGTCAGTTAGTGTTATCAATTTCTAGTCAAGCAGCTGTTGTTACTGACTTAGCTATGTTTGTTAGAGCTAATGAGGTTGCTCAGCAACTTACGCTACCTTTGCCATTGTCAGCGCAAGGAGAGGTTGCACTACAGATAGGCGAAGTGAGTTTTAATTTGCAGAATAACCAATGCTTAACGGCAAAAGGCGAGGTTAACTGGTCAAAAGCAGGGGTGGTGGCATTAGAGCAAAATATTAAGCTCGGTCGCTTTAGTGCTGATATTAACTGTGAAGATGGCGTACTAGCCTTGCTAGTATCGCCAAAAAATGACTTAGGTTTAACCTTTAGTGCTTATGTACGCCAAGGTGGGGAAATTTCGGGCATGGGCTATCTACAACCGGGTGCTAAATTTCCTCAAACGCTTAACGATGCCTTGCCATTCTTAGGAAGAAAAGATAACCAAGGACGCTATCATTTGTCTTTTTAGTTAACGGACTCTCGCTACTTTAGTGCCCTTTCATTTTAATATATTTCCTCTGGTGCAATAAAAATAAACTTAAAACTTAAGTTGTTGAAAATAAAAAATAAAAAGCACCTTAAATTAACGGTTGATGATTTAAGGTTAGAAATAAATGCGTTATACACAAAAAGCTTTACTAAAAATTACTCGGTAGGCATTAAGCTAGCCTCATATTCTGCGGGTGATAGTAACGCAGGAAAAGTCGATACCGATAAAGTATGGTTATGGGCCAATGTTAAATTTTAGTCTAGTTATTATTAACCGGATTAGCCAAAATATCTTTAGTTAACAGGCGGTAATCTGAAATAGAAGTAAAGTCAGTGAAAATGTTTGCTGGCTTTTTACTATCAGGATTTTCTACCGCTAATATATGTTTAATGCCATATTTCTGTGCCGATTGTAATACCGGTAAGCTGTCATCAACAAACAAGGTACTTTCTAACTCAAAGCCTTGCTTAGCTTGTAGTTTTTGCCAAAGTAGTTGCGACTCTTTCACCACGCCAAACTCATGGGTGGAGTATAAAGCATCAAAATATTTATCTAGTTGGGTGCGCTCAATTTTTAATGATAAAGCATCAGGGTGGGCATTAGTCACTAAAATAACTTCTCGACCACTGTGCTTAAGCGCAATTAAAAACTCATCGGCATCTTGACGTAACTGAATTAAATGTTGTACTTCGCGCTTCATCAGTGCAATGGGCATTTGAGTGAACTCAGTCCAATAATCTAAACAATACCACTCAATAGTTCCGGTGAGCTCTTGGTAATGGCCTATCAGTTTTTGCTTAGCTTCTGCTATGGTTACGCCATGTTTCTCTGCGTAACGTACAGGAAAGTGTTCTAACCAAAAATAGCTATCAAAGTGCAAATCTAAGATAGTGCCATCCATATCGAGTAAAACAGTAGAAATTTCTGACCAATTAAGCATTTAGAGGTTCCATAGTGGCTATTTATCATGTCATTATAACGCTATGTAGAATGAAATATGCAAGCTTATGTCAGGGAAACAACAATTACCCAAAATTAAAGGTCAAAAACAAGTGGCCAGTAGCCGTTTATTTGCGATTGAGCAGCTTGATTTAACTTTTAGTAATGGTGAGCAGCGCCAATATGAACGCATGGTTGGCTCAGGTCGTGGTGCAGTTATGATAGTGCCTATGCTTGATGAACATACCTTATTATTAGTGCGAGAATATTGTGCCGGTACCCACAGCTATGAATTGGGATTTCCAAAGGGCTTAATTGACCCTGGAGAAACACCCGAACAAGCAGCAAACCGTGAGCTTCAAGAAGAAATATTTTATGGCAGCGAACACTTGCAGCATATCTCTCAAATGATGATGGCTCCTGCTTTTTTCAACGCCAAAATGGATGTTTTTATTGCCACGCATTTATACTCAGCTAAGCTGGTGGGTGATGAGCCTGAACCGTTAGAAGTGGTGCCATGGCCGATAAGTGATTATAAAAGTTTATTGCAACAAAGTGATTTTAAAGAAGCACGAAGTATTGCGGCCTTAATGTTGGCTGCCGATACTTTAAAATCTAAACTTTAAAGCCTAAGCTTTATCCATGAGGATGATTCATGCGTAATGAAAAACTATTAAATATTGCTTTAGAAAGTGCGAAAAAAGCAGGTGTTGAGGTAATGAAGTATTATCACGACAAAAACTTTACCGCAGAATTTAAAGAAGATGAAAGCCCAGTAACCAGTGCTGATTTTGCCGCTAACGATATTTTAATGGATTGCTTGCAAACCCTTACTCCTAATATTCCTATTATTTCTGAAGAGGTTGGTGCTTTACCCTTTGCTCAGCGAAAAGGTTGGAATAAATATTGGTTGCTTGATCCTATTGATGGTACAGGGGAATTTATTATTGGCAGTGGTGATTTTGCGGTAAATATTGCCTTGGTGGAAAATGGCTGGCCAAGTATTGGCGTTATTCACGCGCCAGATCATCATTTAACATACTATGCCCAAAGCAACTTAGGCGCGTTTAAAGAATGTGCGCTCAGTAATAGCAATAGTAGCCATCAAATTCATGTTGCTGATTATCAAGAACAACGTCGTATTAAAGTCGCTATTAGTAAACGTCAACGTCTAGAGTTAATGGGACAATATTTAAACGATGATTTTGATTTTGACCATGTCGCTTTAGGCAGTTGTTCATTAAAGAATTGCCTCATTGCCGAAGGCGGTGCTGACTGTTATTTAAGAGTTGGTGTGACAGGCGAATGGGATACTGGGGCTAGTCAATGTATTTTAGAGCAAGCTGGCGGCACAATACTCGATAGCGAATTTAAGCCATTGAGTTATAACAAGCGAGAAAGCCTGCTTAATCCCGATTTTGTCAGTTTAGGTAATCAAAACATTCCATGGCAACAAGTTATTAAAACCCACAAAAAAACTTATGGAAGTTAATGATGCGAAACGAACATGGTGAAACACTTATTTACAGAGAAGGAAACGTTATCATAGCGGAGCTTAATGGCGCTTTTAATATGGAGGGTATCCAGAAATATACACAAAGTATCAAAGAGGCTGTTAAGGAGTTTCAAGGTAAAAATTTTTTAATGTTAGTGAATAATCTAAAACTTGAGGGTGGAACACCTGAAGCGTTTAAAGAATTAGAGCAATATAATCATTGGTTAACAGCGCAGAATTTAACCGCTAAGGCGATAGTGTTAAAGTCATATGTGACCATTGATCTTATTGACAGGCTATCGCCATCTCAAAAACAACAGACTTATAAATTTTTTGACAACACAAAGGATGCTTTTGCTTGGCTGAAATCCTTTGATAGCTAAGTTGTAAATATCTCGTTGTTTGTTAAACCTGTTGGTTAAATTGCTCTTTGGGCAAAATATTGACACTTTCATGTAACTCTGAATAAACTAATAAAGCACTACCTTGCTCAAGTTGCTGCCTTACTTGTGCAACTTTATCACTTTTACTGGTATCTATAGCGCCATAATCTGTGCCTTCCCTTAAGATAAAGTCTTCAATAATTGCCTCTAAGGTATCAGCGTTCAGTTGTTCTAAAGGAATAATCATAGTGCTTCAATTGATATTAGATAGTTTGCTAAAAAATCGGGTACACGTTTTTCTAACCAATATCTGGGTTTAAAAGGGTTGTTGCCGTAGATAAAGCCAACATGCCCGCCATGTGCTGATACCTCAAAGGTTAAGTGCTTTGGTAATTTTTGTGTTGGCAATGAGCTTTGATGATTTAAAAATGGATCATCAGCAGAATGTACAAACAAGCAAGGTTGTTTAATGTCAGGTATTACTTGGTTACCACTAGACTGTCGGTAATAATGTAAGGCACCAGTAAAACCATTGAGTGGTGCGGTAATTTTTTCATCAAAATCAAAAAGAGTTTTTATGCTTTTTAATTGTGCTGGTTTTATATGGTTAATAAGTTGTGTGCCAATTTTTTTTAAAGCGTTGTTCTTAAGCATTTGTAGTAAATATTTTTGGTAAAGGCGAGAGAAGCCTTGATTGATGCGAACACTACAGCTAGCCAAATCTAAGGGAGCGCAGATAACCGCCGCGGCTTTATAAGGATTGTTTGGTACTTGGGCTAGGTATTGAGTTAACACGTTGCCACCTAGTGAAAAGCCTAAGATAGAAAAGATACATTGTTGATAACGGGCAGAGAGATGCTCGGTGAGGTAGCTAATATCGCGAGTGTCGCCAGAGTGGTATGAGCTTGCTTGTCGGTTTGGCTTGCCACTACAACCTCTAAAATGCATCAATACCGCTATCCAGCCACGCGCTTTAACGGCTGCGAGCATGCCTTTTGCGTAATGACTATCTTTAGAACCTTCAAGGCCATGCAACATCACCACAATCGGTTTGTTATTATCTTTGGCAGGTTTTTCTGTCCATGCTAAATCAATAAAGTCACCATCGGGCAATTCTAAGGTTTCATTATTGGTAGTTAGTTGTTGATTACGACGGAAAAACTTAGCTGCTAAGGTTTGAAAGTGAGCATTGGTTAGCCACCAAGCAGGCTTGAATTTACTGGCAGAATACATGGGTAATGGTTATGGTCATGGGATATAAGGCGTAACTTGTTAACATAACCCTAATTGTATGATAAAGCGTCGGCTTAGGCTATAGCTAATGTATGCCCAAACCACCTCAAGATGCAGAATTCAGCAGGAATTAAAACGTCTTTAGGCAAGGCATTCTCTAATAAGCTGCATCCATGCAGCGTCATTGTCGAAATCAATAACGCAGCATAAAACGTTTCTAAACCAGCCCTTCGGGGACGACTGAGTAAAACATGCTCATCGTTACATCTGCTTTTAAGGGAACAACCATTAATAAAAAACGCGTCTTGATAATGGTTCGCTCAGGCGTCCTGAAACTCGTATCTTGAAGTGGCTTGGATATATACTCAAGCCACATTCAAACTAATGTATTTACCAACAATCCCTTGCGAGAGTCCTCGTCTTTTTTATTGATAATGGCAGATTTCAGTAGCACTTCAGTTTCTTGTTGTTTGGCACTTGTTGCAGCAAAGTCAGTATCTTCAATGCGAGAGCGTGAAGCGCTAACATTTACCACACTGGCTTCATAGGTATTAGCTTGGCTAGTTAGTGCGTTTGAATTAGCGCCAAGTGTTGTTGCGGACTCGTTGATGGTAACAAAGGCATCTGCTAGTGCCGCTTGTGTGCTTGCGGGATCGCTAGCATCAAGCGCAGATAAAAAGTCATCTTGTCCAAGTACTTCACTAGCAAGAGCATTTACTTGTTCGGTAAGTTGATCTAATTCACCTTGAATAACGCTGTTTTCACTTGATGGGTTGCCTGATTGAACAGATAAAACATTGGCACGTTGTAAGCTGTCATTAATGGCTGATAAACCACCTGATTGCACATTATTAATATTTATTTGATCTTGGACATTGTTGCTTAACTGTCGATTTTGATTGATATCAGCAGTTAAGCGGCTGGCAATTTGTGAACCTGCCGCATCATCAGCTGCGCTGTTAATACGCTTGGCTGAAGCGAGTTCTTCTGCCCGTTCTTCACGATCTTTAGTGCGCTGTTCAATAAAGCTTAAAGTGGAAGATGTTCGATTTATTGATAGATCCATAATTTATACCTTTTATACCCATGTTATCTCAAGGTGCAGGACTCGCACCTTGAAGTATCATGGGTATTTATGCAATCTGTAAAAGTATAGCAAAGGCATCAACAGTTTGCTCAAAAAACAAACGATAATCTTTTATTTATTATCTTCTTGAATATGCTTAATGAAGTAGTAAGCATAATAAGCACAAATGCCCATCATTATGGTTAAACCGCCAAAAGAGAACATGACGACAGGATCGTTAACTAACATGGAAAAAAAGTTCATGGTTGATTCCTTATAATTTCATTAACGTTATTATAAGAAATTGCTAGTGATGCTTATGTGATTTAGATCAATATAAGTTTTTATTCTCAGCCATTTGTGCTTTTAATTTTTCCTGATCTTTGATTTGTTTATATATTTTATTGGCTTTTTCATAACCACTTTCTTTTTTTACTGTGGATAAGTTACGCTTGTCAAGCATGCTGCTTTTTTCCGCGTTAGGGTAACCATTCCAAGCGGCAATCAGATTCCAAACATAAGACATTTCAGTACTTTGTTCTACACCTTTACCTTCACTATAAAGTAACGCTAAGTTGTATTGAGCTAAGGCAAAATTTTGATTAGCTGCTGTTTTATACCAGCGAGAAGCTTTAAAGTCATCTTGTTTTGTGCCGGTACCGTTAGCGTACATTACCGCTAAATTAAATTGTGCACTGGCTAAGCTCTTTTTAGCGGCTTTATAGGTTAATTCAAAAGCTTTTTTTAAATCTTGATTAACAAGTGCTCCCTCTGAATAAATTAACGCTAATTCAAACTGAGCATCTGAGTAATTTTGCGCAGCAGAGAGTTTGAATAATTCTAACGCTTTCATACCATTTTTTGGTACGCCGTAGCCTTGTTGATAAATAACGGCCATTTGATATTGAGCTGGCGCGTATCCTTCGACAACTAAAGGTCTGAATTGCTCAATAGCGGCGTTAAATTCACCTCTATTTAACTCATAAATGCCCGACTCTAAGTCGTTAGCTTGGCTTAGTAGTGTCACACTGTTTAGTAATAAAAAAACCAGTGCTAGTATTTTTGTATGCATAATTTTTCTCATTTAGTTATAAAATACTGCTAATTATAGTGTAGCTCAAAAATCAATCAGTGGCTGCCATGATATCTTCAATTTGCTCCGCTAACTCTAACCACAATATTTCGTTTTCTTCCAAGGTGTCTTTTAAGCTGCCTTGTCGTTTTAAGTGTTCGGTTAGCTCATTTTTACGATCGCTTTGGTATATCTCTGTATCACTCAGTAATACTTCAACGCTGGCTAACTCGGTTTGCCACTGATGAATTTTCTTTTCTAATAGATCTGCTTTTTTGCGTAGCGGTGCTGATTTTTTACGTAGTTCGGCTTGTTGTTGGCGTAACTGTTTTTTATCTAAGCCCTTATCCGCTGTGCTTGAACTGCTTCTATTGCTGTTGAACGCTTGTTTCTTATCTTCATTTAACCATTGCTGATAATCATCAATGTCGCCATTAAAGTCACTCACTTTACCATTGGCGACTAAATAGAATTCATCAACGCATGATTCAAGTAAAAACCTATCATGGGCAATTAAAATAATAGCACCGCTAAAGTCTTGCAGGGCTAGGACTAACGCTTGGCGCATTTCTAAGTCTAAGTGGTTGGTCGGCTCATCTAATAGCAATAATTGTGGTTTTTCTAGTACGATAAGCGCTAATACTAAGCGTGCTTTTTCACCACCTGACATGGTGTCGACTGTGGCCAATGCTTGGTCACCACTAAAGCCAAATTTGCCCAAAAAGCTACGCGCTTGCGGTTCGCCTAAGGCTGGTTTGGCACGAATAATATGATCAACAGGGCTAGAGCCAAAATGTAATTGCTCGAGCTGATGCTGAGAAAAGTAGCCTATTTTAAGCTCTTGAGCACAGTATCGCTCACCATTGAGTAGTGTTATGTCACCTGCTAATGATTTAATTAATGTTGATTTACCTGCGCCATTGCGCCCGAGTAAACCGATTCGACTACCCGGCACGAGTGTTAAACCAACATCTGCAAGAATAATAGTGTCGCTGCCATAACCACACTGACTTTCTGTTAAAGACAATAGTGGATAGGGTAGGCTTTCAGGTTGTTCAAAACTAAAGGTAAATTGGCTGTCAACATGGGCAGGCGCTAAGTCAGGCAATTTTTCTAAGCGCTTTAACCGGCTTTGTGCCTGCTTGGCTTTACTGGCTTTGGCACGAAATCGATCAACAAAAGCGGTTAAATGGGCGGCTTCTTTTTTTTGCTTTTGGTATTGCACGTCTTGTTGAGCTAAGTGCTCTGCTCGTTGTCTTTCAAAGGCGGTGTAGTTACCACTGTAGAGTTTGGCGCGTTGGTGCTCAATATGTAATATTTGCCCTACCACGGTATCGAGAAAGTCTCGGTCATGAGAAATCAGCACTAAGGTGCCAGTGAAGCGTTTTAACCAACGTTGTAACCAAATAACGGCGTCTAAGTCTAAATGGTTGGTGGGCTCATCGAGTAGCAATAAATCAGCGCGGCTAATTAACGCTTGTGCTAAGTTTAAACGCATGCGCCAACCACCCGAAAAGTCTTTCACTGGTTTATCGAGTTGAGATTGTAAAAAACCTAAGCCATGGAGTAATTCACCCGCGCGGGCCGGCAAGCTATAGCCGTGAATGACGTCTATTTTGTTAATTAAAATAGCTTCTAAATTACCATCATCTTTGCTGCGAGCTTGTTCAAGTTGTTGCTCAAGTTGGCGAAACTCTTTATCGCCGTCCATCACATAATCAAGCGCTGACTGTGTTAAAGAAGGGGTTTCTTGCTTAACCGTAGCAAGATCCCAACTGCTTGGCATGCTTAAATCGCCTGCATCGGGAGATAAATCACCTAACAAAGCGGCAAAGAGTGAAGACTTGCCACAACCATTACTGCCCACTAAGCCTACTTTATGGTTTGGATGAATGGTAAAGCTTGAGGCTTTAATAAGGTTTTTTGCGCCTCTATCTAAGCTTAAATCGGTTGCAGTGATCAAGAAAACGTCCTAAAAATGATGTTTGAAAAAAATTAGCACCTTATTGTCGCTTTTCCTTAGGGGTGAGTTCAAGGTAAAATAATACAAATCAAATATATTTTCCCCTGTTGAGAGAGCTGTTGTGAAAAAGAATGTTAAAAAAAGATTTATCGCGGGGGCAACATGTCCTAAATGCAAAGCGCAAGACACTATGGCATTAACCAAAGAAGATGGCGTAGAAAAAGTGACCTGCGTGAGTTGTGGCGAGCAAATGACTCAAAGTGAGCCACAAGTCGCAGAAGTTGTTCGCCAACATGAACAAGTTATTGGCGTTTTTAAACCATAACGTATTGAATCAGCAATTAATGTTGTGTAGCTAAACCACCCAAGCATTCGTTAATACTTGGGTAATACGCCCTTTATTTCACCAAATGAGGCTAGCTGCTCTTTAATTTTTGAGGTGAGTGGGCTGGACTTTATATGTGGTACTCTCGTCAGATCGGTTTCATAGTTTGACTTTAACCAATTCTGTTCAAATTCAAATTTGGAAAGTGACTTATGTAATAGTCGAGTGTTTGCTGAAGTTTGAGCAATGGCTTGCAGACAATGCTCACGACTAAACCGTGCCACTCCTAAAAATTTAAAATTTTCATCAACGTGACGATCACTTAATTGGATCAACTGTTCCATGGTTTGATAAAGCACCTCATTAAAGGTAAGTTTATTGACCATGAGGATGATAAATTGATTGTTATTCATTTCAGGTTGTTGACTGGCACTATTCACTAAAATTTCAAGCTCTATTAACCAATAGTTTAAGCACCGTTGTTCAATGTTATGAACAAAGAAAGTTGCATGGTCATAACTGATATTATCGAATTCTCTTTGTAATTCAGCGCATGAAACGTCATCTGAGGCGCTGATATTCAACAACGAACTGTTACTCAGTATGTTTATGTCTTGATGGTTGTTAAAAGGTGTCGTCACTTTATCGTTGATTGTTAAACGCAGCTTTTCTCTGATCTCATGCTCTCTTGCTTTTTTAATGGCAAGAAATGCTGTCTGAATAATTTCTGATGTTGGTAATTGCGGCTCTACACGCCACTTTCTGCCATAAACAATTTTACTTTTTTCGCAATCGCTATTATTGGGATAGTTATCCGCACCAATAATGCCTACTTGCAGGTAAATTCCTGACTCATCTTGGCATGCAAAAATGGGGTAATGATCAGAATACTCTAGTTCTAATATAAGGTCTTCAACACTTAATAAGGTATGACGGTAATGCAAGTAATGCTGCGGTACACATGTTCTACCATTATCAAGCACTGTTTTGGGAGTATCTTTAAGTGCAAACTCGCCCTTAAACAGTGAAATGCTGTCCATAATAAATAGCCTATTGGTTTACGGGCGATAGTAACTTTTTATTGATGAGTGGCCTTACTAACGTGCCATCTTTAACACGTTTTTCTAGTGCACTTAAGGTATCTTTAATGCCTTTTTCAAGTTTATTTCTCATGATGAGTTTATGTAATAATTTGCCAAAAATACTAAATTTCAACAAGTAATTAAATTCAATACTGACCGTTGTGCAATTTTCTGATGCAGATTGTAGCAACCAGTGACTGACTGTTTTGGTAAGAGGTCCTATATCGGATACCGTATAAGTAAAACTATTTTTATCTTGCCATTGAGTAATTGTTTCTTCAATGGTCCCAAAACCTGTGATTGTACAGAGCCTTCCAGCTCCTACTTGATTATTTTTATCATTTAGCCCTATCGAATGCGTAACGGCAGGAGCCCAAGTAGAGACATTATTAAAATCTGATAATACCTGCCATATAACTTCTAACGGAGCATTAATATTATGCTTAACTGTGATTGTGTAACTCATGGTTAATGTCCTCTATAACTTGTTTGTTTGATTGGCTGTTTTCTAGATTTGATGAATTTACCCTGACAAAGAGCAATAGGTAAGTAGCAAAATATGCAATTTTTGGTTGCATAAATGCACCACCCGAACAACACTGCAATTTGTTAGGCTATTTAATAATTTTTTACTTGGATTAAAGTCATGTTGAATTGGGACGATTTAAAATTTTTTTTAGCCGTATGTCACGCCGGCTCTATCCGCGCCGCGGCGGAAAAATTAGCAGTAAACCATAGTACGGTATCCAGAAGAATAAATAGTTTCGAGCAAGCACTAGGGCAGCGTCTTTTTGAACGCACCAGTAATGGCTATGTTAAGACGAAATTAGCAGACGAAATATTCGCTGAAGCATCACATTTAGAAGAACGATTGAGTTCAGTTGAACGTAAAGTGCAGGGCAAAAGCGAAGAGTTGTCAGGAGATATTCGCATCACTTTGCCAGATCTATTAGGGACTGGGTTATTGATACCTGGTTTTGCCATGTTTTGCCAAAAGTATCCTAATATAGAGCTGGAACTCATAGATTCAATTAAAGAACTTAACTTGGCGAATCGTGAAGCCGATGTCGCGTTTAGAATAGTGAAAAACCCGCCGGAATACCTTATTGGTCGCAAGTTGGCAGTGCTGCATAGAGCCTGTTATATCAGTAAAAATTTAGCCCCAAAATTATTAGAAGAAGGTTGGCTGGAAAAACAAAATTGGTTGGGGTGGACTGACAAATTAAGACGACCCATCGGCGTTATCGCCAAGGAATATCCTAGATTTAACTCTAAACACAAAATCGCTAATAACCAACTACAAATAGAAGCCTGTAAGCAAGGACTCGGAGTTGCCATTTTGCCCTGTTTTAGAGCGGACTCTGATCCCGATTTGATCAGGATCCCTCCCTATATTAGTGAAGGGAAGTATGATTTATGGATACTCAGTCATCAAGACATGCGTAAAAACAATAAAGTACAGACCTTTGTGCGATTTATGACCGAGTATATTATTAGCCAAAAAGGCTTAATTGAAGGAGAAAGTTTTATAAAACCTGAATAATGGTTGAGCAAAAAATATGGAGAATTGTATGCAAGCTATGGTTATCAGGTGAACATTTATTTGTTTACTTGTAAATTTTCACCACCGAGTCGCGATGCTTCACCGAGGGCTCTTCGAGCCTAGACTGAGGCGTTGTTATTCTCTGTGTAGTGCATAACACCTCGGCTCTCTGTGGTAATGAGTTTTAAGCTAAATTAAGACGTTTTCTTTGCTGATAAATTATTGTAGTGACTTTAATAATGCGGTGGTGGCGGTTCAATTTCTTCTTTACCTGAAGATAAGCTACCGGCATCTTTTAAACGATTGGCTACTAATTGAATTTGTTCTTTTAGCTCAGCAAGTTGTACTTGGTGCACGGCTAGCTCTTCACTGAGCTGCTCAATAGTATCATCTTGAAAAAGGTTGCGTGATTCAAGCGCGTTAATGCGTTCTTCGAGTATATTGATGGTTTTTTCTTGTTGCTTATTTTGAGACATTTAATTTACTTTACTAGGTAGTTGCCATAACTCGGCATTACCCGAGGAGCTTATCGTTAACAGGGTGTTATTATCGCTAAATGCGAGGCTATACACAACAGCACCTGTGGGTCTTTTCGCTTCTTTTGGGGTTACATGCCAGCTGGCGGTGCGTTTTCCTGTGGTTATATCCCAAACACTGACCTTGCTACTTGCCGCCCCAGTGACTAAGGTTTGGCCGTCAGGAGAAAAACGGACAGAGCTAAATACCTCGTGACGTTTAGTACCTTTTAACGTTGTTATTAATTTACCTGTTTTCAAATCCCAAATATGGGCTGATTTCATACTGTCAGCTGAAAAAGCATAACGAGCCAGTGGATCTAATGCCACTTTTGATACGCGACTAGTGTGGTTGAATTGATAAATAACTTGTCCTGATACGGTATCCCATACGTAGGCTATAAAGTCATTGGCACCCGATATAGCGACTCTGCCATTGGGCATCATATCGACGGTATTTATTTTTTCTTTATGCCCTAAGAACTCTAAACGACGACCAGTATCAACCGCTACATGTACGGCCACACCATTGCCTTTACCGATAAGTAAGTAATCACCATTATTACTAACGGCAATATCGCGAATGTTCGACTCACGCACTTTCCAATAGCCTTCAGATTGGCCTGTTTTCATATTCCAAAGGGCGAAGTTTTCACGGCTAGCAGTGAGGGCATGGCTGTTAGTATCGCTAATATCAATGGCTAATACTAAATTATCGCTACTACTTTGCTGTTGGGCCCATTGATAGACGAGGGCATTTTTTTCTAAATCCCAAACGCTAATACCATGGTGAATAGAGGAAATAACACTCCATTTACCATCATTTGATATGTCCCCAGCATAGCTGCCTTCTACAGCATGTTGAAAACGCTGTAATGGTTTGTCTGTTGAAGGCGTGCAAGCCATGATAAACAAAGCCGGCACCAGCCATTCTGCCGCTAACTTTACAGAGGTACATAAGCTTTTTTTATGGTTTGAATAATTAAGCAACATATTAATACTTTTTTATCTTGGCATTTCTAGTTAGTATAAGGCGTTTTTTAGTTTTGTTTAGTTATATTTTTACTGAATGAAATTCAAGCTATGGATTGGGGGATTCTCCAATTGTGATTTGTTAACGGAGATATAAATGAAATTTTTTAAACCCACATTAGTGGCTGTGGCTTTACTTAGTGTTGCTGCTTGTCAAGAAGGCGCAAAAGAAGACGCACTTAGTACAGAAAACAAAGCGCCAGTATTAGAAACTGAAACGCAAAAGCAAGCTTACGGCTTAGGTGCGTATATTGGCACGAATATGCAACGCAATTTAGTTGAGCAAGAAAAACTAGGAGTTGTGTTAGAAAAAGAATTAATTATCCGTGGTTTTGTTGATAGCATCAATGAGAAAGCAACGATTGAAAAAGAAGAAATTCAAGCGTTATTAATGAATTTAGAAGAAACCATGAAAACCAAGCAACAAGAAGTGTCTGTTAAAGAATCTGAAGCAAGTTTAGCGGTAGGTCAAAAATTTTTAGTCGATAACGCTAAAAAAGAAGGCGTCACTATTACTGAATCAGGCATTCAATATGTTGTGCTTACTACCGGTGAAGGTGAAAAGCCTGCAGCAACTGATACGGTAAAAGTACATTATAAAGGTACTTTCTTAAATGGCGATACTTTTGATAGCTCGTATGATCGTGGTGAGCCAGCAGTATTCCCACTTAACCGTGTAATTAAAGGTTGGACAGAAGGCGTACAACTAATGTCGGTAGGTTCAAAGTTTAAATTTACTATTCCTTCAGATTTAGCTTACGGTCCAAATGGTAATCCACCACGCATTCCTGGCAACTCAGTGCTAGAGTTTGAAATTGAATTATTAGAAATTCAAAAACCTGAGCCAACCCCACAAGTAGGCGACCAGCCAAACGCTGAAAAATAATAGTTGCGTATAAATAGCGACGGCTATTAAAGCAAGCCACTAACAGTAAATTGTTAGTGGCTTTTTTGTTATTATGTTTTTATTTTAAATCGCTTTCACTTTGTAGATGTTATGAAAAAACTTTTAATTATTGGTTACGTTTGGCCTGAGCCTAATTCATCTGCAGCGGGTTGCCGTATGGTGCAGCTGGTCAACTTTTTCCAACAGCAAAATTATCTAATTACTTTTACTAGCCCGGCACAGCGTACGGAGCATATGGTTGAACTGAATGATTTTCAGGTAAATTGTGTTGATATTAAACTTAATTGTTCAAGCTTCGATGAATTTGTTAAACAACTTCAACCCGACGTGGTGATGTTTGATCGTTTTATGATGGAAGAACAATTTGGCTGGCGTATTAGCGAGCAGTGTCCGCAAGCGTTGAAAATATTAGATACCGAAGACTTATTCTGTCTACGTCATGCTAGGCATAAGGCTTTCAAACAGCAGCGAGCAATGACCGAGGCTGATTTACTCAGCTCAGAGTTAGCGCAACGAGAAGTGGCGGCCATTTTGCGTTGTGATTTATCTTTGATGATCTCTCCTAAAGAAATAGCGCTATTGGAAACACTTTTCAAAGTAGATGCAGATTTACTGCATTATTGTCCGCTAGCCTACTCACCAGCAGACTTTTTAAAAAATAGCCCTAGTTTCTCAGAGCGGCATGATTTTATCTCTATTGGTAACTTTCGTCATGCCCCAAATTGGGATGCCGTTTTATGGCTAAAACAGCAAATTTGGCCACTAATTCGTGCACAAGTACCGCAAGCACAGTTGCATATTTATGGCGCTTACCCACCGCCGAAAGCAACGGCCTTACATGATGAAAAATCAGGGTTTTTGGTTAAGGGTTGGGTCGATGATGCCATGTTGGCTATGCAATCGGCACGCGTATGTTTAGCACCATTGCGCTTTGGTGCCGGCATTAAAGGAAAGTTAGCCGAGGCTATGTTGTGCGCTACGCCATCAGTAACCACTAATATTGGTATCGAAGGTATGGAGTCTGATTTAGGCTGGCCTGGTATAGTCGCTAATGATAGCCAAGCACTTGCCAATGCTGCGATTAAGCTTTATCAAGAAGCGGATACATGGCAAAAATTCAGTGATTCAGGCCCTGAAAATGCAAAGTTATTGTTTGACAAAAATAAGCACTTCGCTTCGTTAACTAATCGTTTATCAGCCATATTGCCAACGTTGGGTACGCACAGACAACAGAACTTTATTGGCGCTATGCTTAATCATCATCACCATAAAAGTACTAAATATATGGCGCAATGGATAGAAGCTAAAAATAAGCTTGATTAAAGCGGCGGGTTAATAATGGTGAATAACGATAAATTAGTACTACGCTATTAAGCACTTTTTTTAAAATTAGATGCTTACTACTCAAATTCCGTAACTCGCTCTTGTCGTTACTGTCGCTATTACAATGTTATGGCAAGTATGTTGGTTAATCGCTGTGCGGCTAATAATAATCGCTGTGCCATCACCGATTGATATTGCGTGATATAACCTTCAGGCAAGTTTACTTTTTGCTCTAGTGACTGACAGCGGTCTTGGTTATCTATTTGGCAATAATGAAAACTGGGCGCTTTTACTAACTGAAAAGATTCATCTGCCCACTGCCATACTTGACTGGGTTGCCAATTAGGTATGGGATTTTGCTGCCATTGCGCTGTTAATAATTGCAGCCATTTACTTTTACTCTGTTTGCCTTTATATAAAATGCAGTCATCCCAATACCAATGTAAATTACTGCACTTTGTTGCTAAGTGGCTTAGTTCTACTTGATTGCCACCTAAATCACTGGCGAAACTGACATGCAAGGGTTGATGAATGTCACCCAGCCAGTGGCCTAAAAAGAGTAAAGCCTGTGTTTGCTGCCAGGTAGCTTTATCTGCATGTTGGCCTAATAGCTGTTGATGTTGCAAAATAGCTTGCGGCAAGCAATCTTTATGGCAGGTATTAGGCTGTATATTTACTTGATTTCGGGGCACATTTACATAATGCCAACGGCTATATTTTTTAAATTTTTCAACGCGTTTAACCGCATCAGCCCATGTACAGGCATTAGCAAAAGAGATTGCACTACCTTGCTTTTTATAATTGTAATGATTAATTAAGTCTTGATGGTTTGTTGGAATTAATGCCAATAGGCGATTTACTTTTTTCTGTTTCGATGCTAATAAATGTTCAAATGCTAATTGACAGACAAGTTGGTGGCCAAGTTTACCTAAAGCAAAACTTGATGAGCTCATCAATAAAGCACTGATGAGTAAGGCGATAAACAGTAAACGCGTTTTCATTACCTTGGCGCTATTCAACAAAAATTTGCATTTCTTCGCCAATTTGCTTGCGCATTTCCATTAACTTAACCGCGGTGTCATGCTGTTTTTGATCAGCCTTAGTTTCAGGTATCCATTGTGGTATTTGCTCTGATTGACCATTTTGATCAACAGCCACCATGATAACGATGCAATGGGTTGTTAAACGACGGTTTAGTGATTTAGGGTCACAAGCATTAACTTCTAGGGCAATATGCATTGATGATGTGCCTGTATAAATTACTTTTGCTTCAACTTCAACCAAGCTGCCAACATGTATTGGCGCAACAAAACGAATGCCACCCGCATAAGCAGTTACGCAGTAACGCCCACTCCAACCTGCAGCACAAGCATAGGCGGCTAAATCTATCCATTTCATCACCGCACCACCATGCACTTTACCGCCAAAATTAACATCTTGTGGCTCAGCTAAAAATCGTAGCGTGATATCTCGTTGTGGCTTGTTCATTTTGTCTTCTCTGGAGTTTGTCGTTAGGGGGAATTTATACGGTTAGTGTCTGATTAGCAAATAATGAATGATCACTTTAGTAACGATTTTAGTATACACAGGAGCTTGTATGAAAATTAAGCTATAGTTAATTGACGTTGTGTTAAAAACCTTGATGTGAAGATGGAAGCATTAGACATGAAAACCTTAGCCTTCATGAACCTTTTATTAGGTTTGTTTCTTGGTGTAGGCTCGTTGGTTTTTGCTCGTGTACACTCTTCTTTTCAGGGTTTTAGAGCCTTAGGTTATAGTTACTTGCTTTTTTCCTCTGGTTTTATTTTACTGGCTTTTCGTCAATATCTTTTCGATTTCTTATCTATTGTGGTGGCGAACTTAACTATTGTCGCTGGCTTTAGTTTGTTAATTCTTGGTATTTTGAAATTTTTGCAAGATGAAATACAAACCTTTGAGAAAGTATCTGTTGTTTTGCTCTGTGTGATGAGTGTTGCTTTTGTTTATTTTACCTATTTTCAAAACAGTGTTAACGCTCGAATTATTATTATTAGTGTGGTCATCGCCTGTTTTTCATTTTTTGCGGGTTATAAAGTCTTAGTCAACCGAGAGCGGGCTATTTTAACTTTTACTCGTTTCCTTGGTTTTTCATTTCTCTATTGCGCAATTATTTTTTTATTGCGGATTTATTTTACCTTTAATGAAGCTGAACTCAATGATGTTATGAGTGGCGGTACCATACATGCCATTTCATTAATTGCTTTACAGCTTGTCACTATTAGCAGTTGTTTCTCATTAACTATTAGTGCCAGTCAGCAGCTAGCAAATAAGTTGGCTATTCAAGCGACTATTGATTCTCTTACCGATATTTATAACCGTCGCGCTTTTGATGAGTTTGCCAAGAAAAGTGTTTTGCGTGCCCAGCGTGAGCAAACACCTATTTCAATGATTATTATGGATATAGATTTTTTTAAGCAGGTTAATGATCAATATGGCCACCAAGTCGGTGATAAAGTGCTACAAGAGTTTAGTTTACGGTTAAAAAACAGTTTACGCCAATACGATATTTTATCACGTTATGGTGGTGAAGAGTTTACCTTATTGTTACCAGACACGGATACGAGCACAGCCATGGTTATTGCTGAAAAGTTAAGGAATACTATAGCGCAGCCCGTATTTTGCCTAGAAAATGGTGCCGTGCTTGCTGTTACGGCAAGTTTTGGAGTGGCAACTATTCAAGGTGAGGATATTGATTGGCAACAGTTTATTTCACTGGTTGATCAAGCTCTTTATTATGCCAAAGAAAATGGTCGCAACTGCGTTAAATTGTATGATGCTGATTTGCACCATTTGCCTAAAACAAAGAACAGTCATTAGTCATTATTTTACCAACACTTAGAAATAAAAAAGCCTTTCTCGAAGAGAAAGGCTTGAAATGCTCGCTTTATGGTCTTGTTAATCAAGATTCTTATTAGTTGTATTTAGAAGTATTTTTATTATTAATCAGTGCTTCTTTGCTAGTGCAGGTATTTTATAGCAAAGCATTTTCATCGCTGCAACAACTTTAATAGAGCATAAACTCGACGATTTTCTTCGTATCAAAGCTTAATCTGTTCGTTATACTGCTAAGTAACTGATTGTCGGTGAATTGATTATTTTTAATAAAATGTAACAAAGCAGAAATATATTTTTATATTCCGACTAAAAATTGCTTGCTATGCTCAATAGCCGAAAAGGAATTGATTTGGCGCATAGATTCAAAATACTGCCAGTGGTAGAATATGCGCCATAAACTACTCGCTATCAAAATGATAATAAGTATGAACAAGCAGACAATGAATAAATGAGAGGATTTATTGGTGACTGAATTAAAAAATGACAATTATTTACGTGCATTATTGAAACAACCCGTAGATTGCACGCCAGTATGGATGATGCGCCAAGCTGGACGTTATCTACCTGAGTATCGTGAATTAAGAGCAACCGCGGGTGATTTTATGTCGCTATGTCGTAATGCTGAATTTGCTTGTGAAGTAACTCTTCAGCCTTTACGTCGTTTTGAATTAGATGCTGCGATACTATTTAGTGATATTTTAACCATTCCTGATGCGATGGGTTTAGGTTTGTATTTTGAAACAGGAGAAGGGCCTAAGTTTACCAACCCTATTACTTGCAAAGCGGATATTGAAAAAATTGGCATTCCCGATCCCGAAGATGAACTTGGTTATGTAATGAATGCCGTGCGTACTATTCGTAAAGAGCTTAATGGTGCTGTACCGCTGATTGGTTTTTCAGGTAGCCCGTGGACACTCGCGACTTATATGATTGAAGGTGGCAGTTCTAAGGCTTTCACCAAAATTAAGAAAATGATGTTTAGCGACCCACAAAGCTTGCACTTATTGCTTGACAAGTTAGCTGACTCAGTGATTACTTACCTTAATGGTCAAATTGCTGCTGGTGCACAGTCGGTCATGGTATTTGATACTTGGGGTGGTGTTTTATCTCCGCGTGATTATAAAGATTTTTCTTTGCAGTATATGGCTAAAATTGTTGATGGCTTAACTCGCCATGCTGATGGCCGGCAAGTGCCGGTAACTTTATTCACCAAAAATGGTGGTATGTGGTTAGAAGACATCGCTGCGACAGGTTGTGATGCTGTCGGCCTTGATTGGACTATTGATATTGAAAATGCCAAAGCACGCGTAGGTGACAAAGTGGCGTTACAAGGCAATATGGACCCTTCAATGTTATACGCACCATTACCGCGTATTGAGCAAGAAGTCGGTAAGATTTTGGCAGGATTTGGTGAAGGCGGCACAGGTCATGTCTTTAACTTAGGCCATGGTATTCACCCTGATGTGAACCCAGATCATGCCGGTCATTTTATTGAGTCGGTACACCGTTTAAGTAAGCCATATCACCTGTAGTTTCATCTTGTTGTATTGCCCAATTTATGAGCCAGAAGCACTCAAAAACTCTTCTAGAAAGAGTTGGACCAACATAATGTTGGCTTGTAGGGCGTAGTATAAAGATGTACGGAGTATTGATAGTCATCAACTCCGTGCTTTTTCTTTGAATTGATCCATACAGCTTAAAGCTGAATAACTACAAAAAAGCCGCTAGCATAAAATACCAACGGCTTTTCATTTAGCCTGTGGGTATTAATCTTCATCCACTTCATAAGCGCTAAAATCAGTAATGCCTTTTTCTTCTAAAATACGGCGGACGCTGGCGGGTAGTTTTTCATCGTTATCTTTAGCTAAATCTTCGTCATCAGGCAAAGGCTGGCCAGTAAAAGCGTGTAGAAATGCTTCACATAATAATTCACTATTAGTGGCATGACGTAAGTTATTGACTTGTCGTCTAGTGCGTTCATCGGTTAATACTTTTAATACGCGTAAAGGGATTGAGACGGTAATTTTTTTTACTTGTTCGCTCTTTTTTCCATGCGCGGCATAGGGATTAAGATACTCGTCATTCCACTGAGCCATGTAAATTCCTCTGTTTAATAGTTGTCGCGTACAAGATTATGTACTAATTAATATTGTTATATCCATGTTATCTACGAAAGCTCGCATTTTGAAGTATCATGGGTATTTAAGGTAGATTTTACTGGATGCTGCAATTCAGTCAAGTAGAAGTTTAGATGTCTAAAATATCTTGACCTAAATAATTAAAGCGTTTAGAGTTATAGACGTCCAAACATCCAAATGAATTTAAACAGTGCCTTTAATGAGTATGAGGAATAAAAATGTCGAACGCTAACGTAAAAAATATCACCACATCAGCGGTGAGAGCTGGCATTAATACTGATCTGCATCATGGCGCTGTTGTTGCACCTATCCATTTATCAAGCACTTACTCATTAAAAGGTTTTAATGAGAAGCGTCAGTTTGACTACTCGCGCACAGGTAATCCAACGAGAGCCACGTTTGCGAAAACTATTGCTAATTTAGAGCAAGGCAGTGTTGGCATTGTAACCAGCACAGGTATGTCAGCGGTGCATTTAATCTGTCAGTTGTTATCAACGAATGATTTAGTTGTTATTCCCCATGACTGCTATGGCGGAAGCTTTCGCTTATTTACTCATTTAGCTAAACGTGGGCAATTTAAGCTGATTGTTGTCGATCAAAATGATCAATTGGCACTCGCAGATGCATTAGCGCAAAAGCCTAAGCTAGTTTTGTTAGAAAGCCCAAGTAACCCATTGTTACGCTTAGTTGATATTGAAGTGGTGAGTAAAGCGTGTCATGAAGTCGGTGCTTTGGTTGCGGTAGACAACACCTTTTTATCGCCAGCCTTACAGCAACCATTAACACTGGGCGCTGATATTGTTTTTCACTCTACTACTAAATACATTAACGGTCACAGCGATGTGGTTGGTGGTGTGTTAGTAACTAAAGAGCAAGCGCTGGGAGAAGAGTTAGCATGGTGGGCAAATTGTATTGGTATTACAGGTAGTGCATTTGATAGCTTTTTAGCTTTACGTGGTTTAAAAACTTTACCTATTCGTATCAAACAGCATCAAGAAAATGCCGTGCAAGTGGCCGAATTTCTAAAAAACCATCCTGCTATTGATACCGTTTATTACCCCGGATTTGAAGATCACCCCGGTCATTACATTGCTAAAAAGCAGCAAGCAGGCTTTGGTGCTATGCTGAGTTTTGATGTTAAAGGTGGTATTGCTGCGGTGAAAAAATTATTTGCCAATATAGAGTTATTCACTTTAGCGCAATCTTTAGGTGGCGTAGAAAGCTTAATTAACCATCCGCCAACGATGACGCACGCGGGCATGGAAGAAGAGGCACGACTTGCCGCGGGCATTACTGACTCATTAGTGAGAATTTCAGTAGGACTTGAAGATATAAATGATATTTTAGCTGATTTAGCCCATGGTTTAGCACAAAGCCAGCAATAGTAATGCAGCAATAGCTAGAAAACATTCATTTAGTCGGGTTATTGTCGTCAATCAAGCACTGGCCTCATTTAAAAATGATGCACAAAATTATGAATATCAACAATTATTGCCTTGGCTAATTAATCATCCTTATGACGCATTTATTGTGGTCGATATCACACCCTGTGAAGATTTATCGGGTCGTGACGTGCAGCGTAAATCTCTTATTTTAGCACGCATGGCGGGTTTTGAATTATCGCTAGGTAATATTGATTGTAGTAATTTAGTGCCACAGACATTACGAGATCTAAGCACATCGAATTTTTAACGCGTGCCAATGAATGAGACAATTTTTTGCCGATGCACTCATGCCAGCAACAAAGCATGTTGTATCCGTTATGTCGCCAGCTTAACGCCTTGTGATAATATATTTCAAATCAGTAGTTATTGGTACAAGAAAACCTATTAATTATACATGCCCCCGCGCAGGGCGAGGTGTTACTGCTGGAGGTTTACATTCAGATTTAGTCAATATTTGTCAGCTTGAATTTACACCCCCTTTTTTACTTTATCTTTCTGTTGCTTAGTTTTGGTTTTTCTAGCATTATTGGTTTTTATTGCTAAATATTTATTTTGAATTAATGGTCAAAAGCTCTTCTCATCAAACTCACTTTACCCGCCAAGTTCAAGTATTGCTGGCTAAAATTTATGGCCGTAGCAGTCTTAAAGACTCTATGCTTGATCGCGCCATTAATTATTTCGATAGCCAAACATTCGCTGGCAATGACGAGCAACAAAGTGAAAGTCAATCTACCCTGCATAACTTAGAGCAAATAGAGCGAACAAACCATTTACTTAGTATTTGTTTGGAAATCATTGACCTTACCGAAGGGGAAGATTTTGAGGAAACTAACCGAAAATCAGCCCAGCTTTTAGGTACTATTCAACTTGCTAGTCCGACGGAAGGTAAAAGGGTCGCGGCTAATAATGAGCAATGCAAAAGCTTATATAAAGCGATACTCAGTGTGCGTTTATTAGATAGGCTGATATTAGACAAGTCATTATCAAGTAATGATGTCAGTGATAACAACATTACTCGCATTATCGGTGAATTTCCGAACACTGCTTATGCCGATTTTGATTTCTCGGCTAAACAACGCTTCATTGAACAAATTAAAGTTCCTTTATTGATGGCAGCATTGTTACAAGATATTGGTAATTATCATACCCAAGCTCAGGCTATTTTACTTGGCGCTGACAAAAAATCAGATCCCCATAGAGCCCTTAATGTTGAACAAAGAAAAAAGCTCTTGCAATTAAATTATAAGCATACTTTAAACTATATGAGTGAGGGCTTAGGGGTGGCCAGTTACGTTGGTAATTCAAAGGAAGAGCGAGCTCAGTTTAATATTGACGAACAAGCCAAGCGACAATTTATTCAACATCTGCTTAAATCTAGTTTCAAACCTAAACAAGGCTTGGGTAACTTATTAAAAGTGCCGCAAATTTACACTTCAATAATTTTTTCTACTAAAGAGAGTTATAACTACAAAGTATTGCCTAAGGTCTTTCAAGTTGTTAATAAAAATGCAGAACTAGGCGCCTGTAATCAAAAAGTGGTTGATGCACTTTATCAAATTACTGGTATGTTCCCTCAAGGTTATGGGGTTATTTATATGCCTGAAGATGAAATGGGGCAACAGGGTGACTGTTACGAATATGCTATTGTAAATCGGCTTTACCCATCAGTACCTGAGCAACCATTATGCCGCATAGCGACGAGAAAATTAACCTTCATTAGCTACGGTCATAATATTGAAGTAAAGAAAAAAAATAATTTATATTTTCCAGATATGGCCAAAAAAGTGGCGAGCTTAAGTAAAGAGCGTTTGAATGAAATTTTTCAATTATTATCATCTAATTATCAAGAGCGACAAGCATTAGATTTACTACCTCGTTGCTGGCATGCCAATGAATTTTTTTCTGTGAAAGAAAATCAAAAGTTGTGGAACAAAGCAGATTAGTAAATAGAACCATTATGCACCACCGAGCTGCAGTACAGAGGGCTCTTCGAGCTTACACAAAGGCTTTATTGTTTTCGGCGCAGTGCGTAGCACTTCTGCCTTCTCTGTGGTAAATGTTTTAAGCACAAGGAATATGTTTTTCAATATGATTCTTATTTTTTATGTTCGTTAATCGGCTTTTCAACGTAACAATGTTAGTTGCTTTAGTTGCTTTAGTTGCTTTAGTTGCTTTAGTGTTTTGTTTAATGAAATTATTGGCGAACCCGGCCATAAAAATGAATACGAGTAGGTAAAGCCAAGAGTATTACACCGAGCATAACAAAGCCTCTGTGAAGCATCGCGGCTCAGTGGCTAATAGTGACGATATTTTTACATTAAAAATTTGATACTAGGTCATTGTTTGCAAATAATTTTCAATGCCAGCATTTTTAATAAAATATTGCTGCACTTCAAGCCAGTCAATTTGTTCTTCAACATTACCGAGTAATTTCTTGGCTAAATCTCTACTAATATAATCTTGCTTCTGCTCACTGGCATTAACTAAAGCGATTAAAACGTGATGCGATTCATATTCTAAATTAGCATTAGATTGCAACATTTCAGGGGTATTCTCACCTATATGTAAACGACCTAAATCTTGCAAGTTAGGTAAGCCTTCTAAGAATAAAATTCGCTCAATAAGATCATCAGCTTGTTTCATCTTTAGAATTGACATTTTATAGTCTGCTTTGTTCAAACCTTCTAAGCCCCAATTTTTATACATGCGAGCATGTAAAAAATATTGGTTAATTGCAATTAACTCAATGGCTAAGGCTTTGTTGAGTAAGATGAGAATGTCTTTATTACCTTGCATACAATTCTCCTTAACCTGCTAAATGATTGCCCATGTGCGACTGAGTGTAATTTTGTAAACCCATTTTGTCGATTAAACCAAGCTGTTTTTCTAACCAATAAATGTGGTCTTCTTCAGTGTCTTCCAACAGTTTCAATAACATTTCTCTGGTTTGATAATCTTGTTCATTCTCACATAAAAGGATCGACTCTTTTAATGCGGCGACCACTTCCATTTCCAGAATTAAGTCATTTTTAAGCATTGACGGTACATCGTCACCAATGATCAAATCGCGGCGACTGGTTAAGTTAGGTCTGCCCTCGAGAAATAAAATGCGCTTTATTAAGGCGTCGGCATGGGTGATTTCTTCTTGCATTTCATGATCAAGTTGCTCATAGAGTTTATCGAGCCCCCAATCTTGATACATGCGTGAGTGAATAAAATATTGATCAATGGCTGCTAGTTCGTTGTGTAATAAGCCGTTTAAGCTAGCAATTACTTTGGTATTACCTTTCATGGTCTCTCTCACTTTAAATAGCGCTAAAATATGGGTAAAAGATAGTCCAACGTTGGCAAAAAAACAAGTTACATTATCATGAATATTAAAATAAAGTGTTGTTTTTAATAGTAATTATTGTCATTGCCTTTTTCGTTAATAAATAAAGATATCATGGCTATAGACGTCTAGCGTAGCTAAGGAAATGTTTTTGTTGAGTTATACCAATTGAAATAATACCCGGTAGTGATATTGCTATAATTACAGTTCAAATAAATATAAATAACTGTAGGCAACAACGATGGCAGGAATGGCTGAGTAAAAGGTGGCAATAACTGCCATTTTAGGCGCTAGGGCAATGGCAGGAAATAATGCGTCGCCGTCATTACTAATGGCATTACCGAGCTGAGCCGACAGCGGAATAGTGCCCGATAAATATAAACTAGTCGTGATAATTTGCGGGCCACAACCCGGCAGTAAACCGATAGCGATGGCAATCAAAGGCGTATAATTGCCCCATTGGCTAAATATTTTTGCGAGATCTATCCCTGAAAAGTGTATTGATAACTCAAAAACTAAAAAAGCTATAATTACCCAACTGGCGACAAAGTTAGTATCTTGAGCAACTTTTTGAAATAAACTACGGGTATTCACCTTTGAGTCTTCAGAAACAATGGCTTGATAGCTTGTTACCTCACCAGAGCATGCCCAAAGTGTTATGGCTACCACAACGATTACCGAACCTATAATGTCGATAGTGCCGGAAGACAAGTGAAAAATTTGGTCAACATCAATTTGAAATGAAAATAAAATAGCGATAAAAGCTGAAGGTAACAACAGCCATTGCCACAATATTCCCTGCCATTTGATATAAAAGGTAAACTTATTATCGGGCGGTTTTATATCGTCGTTTTTCTTGCTAATAACGGCTGGCTTTGCTGTCTGCTTGGGGCGCATGAATTTATCGTCATGAATAAAGTCAACGGCTATGCCTGATATTATGCCAACAACAACGCCGACAGCCATAACAAATAAGCCAGTACTGGGACGCGAAGCTAGTAGTAAAAAAGCCGCATCACCCATGGTTGCCGTAAGCACCGCCACAACAGCGCCAAATGAAAACTTACCTTGTACAAACTGGGTTATAACAATAATAGCACCACCACAACCCGGCATGACGCCCATTAAACTAGCAAAAACAATTTGGTATGTACTGTTGGTATTCGGCACGTTGAGTAGCCACTTATAGCGCACGAGCAAACTTGATAGGTAGTGATATAGCGTTAAGCTGGCGGCGACATAAGCAGAAACTTGCCAAAATGCATCAGACAATACATTGACAGTAATAAGGTAAGTAGTGTCAGTGAGTAATAAAGCTAAAATAAGTATCGGGAGCAGTAAGCGCTTATGTGATAAATAAACGCTTTTGATTATCTGTTTGCTATTAACGGCCTGCTGACTTAATTCCATTGAAAAAATACTCTAGTGTTGCTTCTTCAAAGGTTTAATAAATACCTTTAAAACTCGACCAATAATTTGCTTTTTGCTGACGGGACCCAATTTCTCCACCGCAATGCTTGATGCATTTTCACCTTTACACCAAATCAAATTATTCTTATCAACAATAGCGACTTTTTTTATTAACAAGCCGTATTGTGGGTGATTAATGAGTATGGTTTAATTTTTTTAAAAGTAGCCCAATGTCCAACTAATACGTAGCTGTGCTGAGGAATACGCGGAAACATGCTATGTCCCGTTACTTTCCAAATTTTTAAACCAAATAAAGTCATTTTGATAACACGGGATAAACTAATGTTTGCTCAGGTGGATATGGGCAAACAGCGGTATAAGTTTCAACGCCCTTACATTGCCAAAATATCTCAGCAAAGCGATTAACTTTACTGAGCAACTCTAAGGTGGCCTCTTTATTAATATGTTGTGTAGCGCTAGAGGCCGCTAACATTATACTGTGTACCAAGCTATGAAGTTCTGGAAACTGCTCTAATTGAGGCGTTTTAATGAAATCACCCCAAATAACGGTTATTTCTTCTTTAACCTGTTTACCGTGGCTTTCTTTTTGAGCAACTAAGCGAGAAAACTGGGCGTGATCATTGGCTGAAAAATCAGTTTTTTTATCAAATTCGCTTAACAAATCAACCATACGTATCATGGTTAACACAGCAAGTTGGGCGCTAATAGGATCATAAATTTTACAGGGAATGTCGCAATGGGCAGACACGGTTGAGAAGTGAAACTTTTCATCTAGTCTGTTGATCAAATTATAAAACATGTTGATTACCTTTTAACAGGGGTTTAGTTGACTTGATTTGATAGTTCTTTTTCAATAGTTTGCTATACAAAACTACCAGAGCAATTAACGCAGGAGCAAGCCAGAGCAAATGAATTAAACTGGTTAGTATTGAAGTATGGTCATGCCCTGCGTGAGCAAAGCTTGGCGAAGAAAATAAAACACTAATGCATAGCACTAGAAATAAGTAAGCCTTCATAATGTATTCCTTATCTGTTTTTCGGTAAGTTAGTGAATAATTTGTTGATTTGACTCAAGGTTGGCCTTGAAGTCGGCTAATGATTTTTGACATGTGTTACACATAGGATGTCGCTTTGAAAACATTAAAATAGGCATAAAGGTTGCTTTTAATGCATTTTGTGCAATGAGCTTAGTGTCTTCACAGCTATCGGCTGAATTACAAATGGTCAGCATTCTGTTATGGGGAATGAGTAAATATTGTAAAGATAAATCAGGGTTCTCTTGAATTTCAAACAAGGTTGCTAAATTGTGAGAAACACAAATCCATGCCATTAAAAGCTGGGCGTTTCGGGTATCAGCAGCCCATAAAGGATCCAAGTGAAAAGCGGCTTCTTTATAACAATATTCAGCTTGTCCCCAATTTTTATTATGAAAACAATTGTTGCCATCATTTAATAAGTTTTGCCATTGATACATATATATTTCTCCATGTAAGCCGTACGCCTCATTAACTATTCAACTAATTTATGAGGTCGATAGGGCACTATTTAATTTTACTGATAGCTTCATCAATAGCTTCTTTATTCATCGCGACAGCAACTTTAGCTTTGCCCCAGTCAGCCTTAGCTTTGGTGCCATCTATGTTGTCGCCAACTTGAACCACAGCTATCATGCCTAAGGCAAAATGCGGTAGGCACTTTACTAGCACTATGCCTTCTTCAGAGAAGGTTATTTGGGTGGCTTTGCCATAAGGTGTTTGAAATGATGATTTTTCTGAAGGAACCGAAAATGACTCGGCATTATGTAAGGGGTCTGAGGGTACAAAGTTAATGGTGTCGCCTTGCGCTATTTTTATAAAATGGGGCTCAAAAACCATCATTTTGCCATTACTGCCTTGAGTTAATAACTTAACGGTGTGATCTTTAGCATTCACTATGCCCGAGCACAGTAACAAACAGAGTGTACATAGCTTAAATTTAGACATTGTTATTCTCTTAAATCAAAAATCACACAAATAGTAATCATTCTCATTTGTGTTTGCAAGTGATTTGTGAGCTCTTTATCAATTTTTAATTGCTGTCAAATGAAGGGAAGTAGAAATAACTTGCAATGAAAGAGCGATGAGATACAAATTTGGAGATAAAGAAATCGTTGTAATCAGGTCTAAAAAGTCTAGCTAACCTACAAAATAGCTGAGCCCAAAGCCCACTAAAAAGTTTGGTTGTTCAGTGGCAGAAAGCCACAAATAACATAGGATGTTTGGTCAATTCATCCGTTAAATTTTTCCCGTCAAAATTGATTTTGAATTGTTTAGGCGCATGGTCTGTTATTGGTATGCGAATTTTGGCATTTCACGCAAGTATTTTTACGAGATCAGCGCATGCTAATATAACTATTAGCATGCCAGTAGCGTCACCTTTGATAATTATTTTGAAAGTTATTGTTTGCTGACAAAATAAGCTTAAATATGGCGGCTTGTGTCGCGAGGTTGATTTAGTAGCAAGTATTTATGAACACTGCTATTAACTAAGGCAATAACGCTGGATCATGGTAACTAACAATTTATCGGTTTTTTCTATTTCGCTGTGTGCTAAAAATTCATTGGGTTGATGTGCTTGATCGATAGAGCCCGGTCCTAACACAATAGTTTGACAGCCTAGTTGTTGAATATAGGGGGCTTCGGTTGCGTAGTTTACCGCGCAACATTTATGGCCGCTAATCTCTTCAGCAATACTGACAAAACACTCGTGCTCATTGGCCTCTTTATTTTGCTTAAAGCTTGGCGAGCTAGGGTGCAACTCTTCGAAGCTAATACGACCAGGATATCTTTCAGCCATTGGTTTTAACGCTTCACTTAACCAATGTAGTAATTCGTCATCGCTCATGCCCGGTAAAGATCGTAAATCAATATCTAAATCGCAATGACCACATATACGATTGGCATTGTCGCCACCTTTAATTGCGCCAAAATTTAAAGTAGGTGCTGGTACATCAAAGGCTTCGTTTTTGAAATTCAGCTTAAACTTTTCTTGCAAACTAATTAATTCACCAATCACTTGATACATTATTTCAATAGCATTAACACCAAGGTTTGGTTTGCTTGAATGTCCCGACTGTCCTTGCACGCTAATGCGATGCGACATGTGCCCTTTATGCATGATAACGGGTACCAAATTGGTTGGTTCACCAATTATTGCTACGTCAGGTTTAGCTGCTTGGCTTTGGGAAAAAAAGCGTGCACCTGCCATCGTTGTTTCTTCATCAGCCGTGGCTAAAACATATAAAGGTTTTTTTAGGTTTTTGGCATTAAGGCCTTTACAGACTTGTAGTATAAAAGCAAAAAAACCTTTCATATCACAAGTACCTAAGCCATAAAACTTATCATCTTTATTTATTACGCCCAGAGGGTCACTTTGCCAGCGGCTTTCATCAAAAGGGACGGTGTCACTGTGTCCAGCTAACAATAATCCCCCTTCACCGCTACCAAGTTTGGCTAACAAGTTATATTTATTGGCGCCATCTTTATGTGCACTGGGTACTTTTTGAATGTCAATATTGAACCCTAGTTGTTCAAACCAAGTGGCAAGCAACTGAATAACTTCTAAATTCCCTTGATCCCAACTGGGTTGAGTTGAACTAATAGAAGGGCAAGCAATCAACTGAGTTAAGGACTGAGTGAAGTTAGGTAACTGTGACATATAAGGTGTTCCGTATGACTAAATAAAATATTAATAAATAGTTATGCTTAATAGTTGCATAACTACCCATAAGCTGCTAAATTGCTCTCATAATGTAAATAACCTGCTTTTATAAGGCTACTTTTTTCATAAGGCACAGTGTAATGCTAATTGTTCAAGGAATACGACGACGATAGAGAATTATTTTATTATCACTTGTATGCTTTAGTTATAAGAGATAAGTTATTCCATTAAAAATCATATCGTTATTAGTTTTGAATAGTAAGGTTTTAATTGTGTCAGAAGTTCAAAAGGTTGCCGTCATCGGCGCAAGTGGTTATGCCGGTGCCGAATTAGTTGGTTTATTATGCCAACACGATAAAGTTTCAATACAGCATCTGGTTGTGTCGGAAAATTCTACTTCCTGTGGAAAACTTTTCAGCGAGTTACATGGTCGCTGGCAGGGGATATGTGATGTACCCCTGCAGTCTTTTTCCCAGGAGTGGTTTGACGATAATGTAACAAATGCTACTCAAAGCTTAGATGCTGTTTTCTTTGCGACTCCTCATGAGTTCAGTGCTGACTGGGCGCAAGCCTTTGTTGACGCAGGGGTAAAAGTATTTGATCTTTCGGGTGGTTTTAGGCTTAAAAAGGCCATCGATTATCCCACCTTCTATGGTTTTGAACATGCCAATACTGAAGCGCTAGGGCAGGCTAAATACGGTTTAGCTGAGTGGCAGCAAGCTGAAATTGCGCAAAGTAACTTAATTGCCGTACCCGGTTGTTATCCAACGGCCAGCTTACTTTCTTTAAAACCCATCACTAGTAATCACTTTCATGTTGATAATTCATTAATTGTTGTTAATGGTATTAGCGGTGTCAGTGGCGCAGGTAGAAGTGCTTCTTTAGCGACTAACTTTAATGAAGTGAGCTTAAAGCCTTACAATATTTTACAGCACAGACACCAGCCAGAAATTTCTCAAGAAGCGAATGCGCAAGTGATTTTTAATCCGCACTTAGCACCTTATAAAAGAGGTTTATTGGCCACAGTAACCTTGCAATTAAAAGCCGAAGTGACTAGCGAACAAATTGATACTGTTTTTCAACAGGCTTATAGCGATAAACCATTGGTTAGAATGGTGAATGCTTGGCCACAAATTGGCAATGTAGCACATACGCCTTTTGCGGATATTCATTGGCAAGTCGACGAAGAAAAACATGTGGTAGTAGTGAGTTGTGCGATAGATAACTTACTTAAAGGTGCTTCATCACAAGCATTACAATGTTTTAATATTACGCTTGGGTTACCTAGTGAATATAGCTTGTTAGCAAGTAGGTTGTAACAACAACTCTCGAATAGCGCAAAAATTAATGAAAAGAGAAAAGCATGAGTAACCCGAAACCTTTAGTGATAAAAATTGGCGGCGCAATTTTAGAAAAAGAAAATGCGCTAAATGCCTTATTAGCGGTAATTGCTAATCTTAAAACTAATGCCAAAGTGGTTTTGGTGCATGGCGGCGGATGTGTGGTCGATGACATGTTAGCGCAAGCAAATTTTACTACCGTTAAAAAACACGGTTTACGGGTAACACCCAAAGCACAAATTGCTTTAATTAGCGGTGCTTTAGCTGGCACAGTCAATAAATCAATTGTTGCCACAGCCAATAGTATGCACTTATCAGCTGTTGGCTTGTCTTTAGCTGATGGCGATATGGTTGCTTGTCACAAATCACCGTTAGACCTAGGTGAAGTTGGCGTACCAAGCCCTAAATCTAGCCTGTTACTCGATGCTGTACTCAATAGTCATTTTCTACCGGTTATTTCTTCGATTGGTGCTTTACCTAATGGCGACCTCGTTAATGTTAATGCCGATGATGCTGCCGTCGCTATTTGTCAGTTACTTAATGCCGAGTTATTATTATTAACGGATGTTAATGGGGTAAAAGGCGGTGACGGTGAATATTTAACGTCATTGAATAGCGAACAAGCTAAATTGCTCATTGAACAAGGCGTTATTGCTGGCGGTATGACAGCAAAAGTCAATGCGGCACTACAAGCGGCGAATCAATTACGACGAAGTATCGCGGTTGCCAGTTGGCAATCGCCAGAGCAAATTATCGAACTGCTTACAGGTCAAGGCGTGGGCACACAAATACAGCCTGATTAATATCACATTATTTTTTGTAGGAAGGGATTAATGCCTGAGGTGTTAATATTTATTAATGCGCGGTTCAGATTTTTAGTTCCAGACAAAATCTAAGTACCTAGGTCTATATAGGCAAAAAAGCTATATAGACAAAAACGGCTCCTACATGATGAAGGACAAACTATGTCAATACAGTTAAAAAACTTTTTAGCCGATGATGAGCTAAATAAAAATCAACTATTAGCCTTAATTGAGCTAGCTATTAACATCAAAAACAATCCCGCAGATTACAGCCAGGCCTTAGCAGGTAAATCGGTGGCAATGATTTTTGAGAAACCGTCATTAAGAACTCACGTCAGTTTTGATATGGGCATTAATAAATTAGGGGGTCATGCACTTTATTTAGGCCAACAAAATGGTAAGTTAGGTGAGCGTGAACGCGTTAGTGATTATGCTAAGAACTTGTCTTGTTTTAGCGACGCCATTGTTGCTCGTGTTTTTAGTCATGACTCAATTCAAGGATTAGCCGAGCATGCCAGCGTACCTGTTATTAATGCTTTGTGTGATATTTACCATCCGTGTCAAGCGTTGGCTGATTTTGTTACCCTAACCGAGCTTTTTACCAACGATAAGGTTGCCGATTTAAGCAAGGTTAAACTCGCTTATATAGGAGATGGTAACAATGTTTCTAATTCATTAATGATCATGGCCGCTATTTTAGGTGTCGATTTTACCTTAGTAACGCCGGTGGGTTATGAGGCAGAAACAAGTATGATTGAAAAAACTCAAGCGCTAGCGAAGGCATCAGGTGCAAAGCTTAACATAACGAGTGACATTAATAACATTGGCGTGCAAGATGTTATCTATACTGATACTTGGATTTCTATGGGTGATGAAGATGCCAGTAAAAAAACGACAGTTTTAGCGCATTTTGCTCCGTATCAAGTCAATCATGCTTTGATGAAAAACACTGAGGCTAGTGTAGTTATGCATTGCCAACCCGCGCATTTAGAAGAAGAAATCACCACAGAATTGTTTGATAGTGATATGGCGGTAGTTTTCCAGCAAGCCGAAAACAGAATGTGGGCACAAAATGCCGTGTTAGTAAGCTTATTTAGCGAGTAACTATCTTCAAGTTAAGCGCTACGACAATAATTATTGTATCTATTAAGAAATAATTTAACCAAATTTAGAGAACAAACAAATGAGTATTCAAAAGAAACAAATCAAAAAAGTAGTTTTAGCCTATTCAGGTGGTTTAGATACCTCGGCCATCATTCCATGGTTAAAAGAAAACTACGATAACTGCGAAGTTATTGCCTTTTGTGCCGATGTTGGTCAAGGCGAAGAAGAATTAGTTGGCATTAAAGAAAAAGCTATCGCTTCAGGTGCTTCTGAATGTTACGTAGCTGATTTAAAAGAAGAATATGTTAAAGAATACATTTACCCTATTCTTAAAACAGGCGCGGTATATGAAGGGCAATACCTATTAGGCACGTCAATGGCACGTCCTATCATTGCTAAAGCACATATTGAAGTTGCTTTAAAGGTGGGTGCTGACGCGGTATGTCATGGTTGTACGGGTAAAGGTAATGATCAAGTACGTTTTGAAGCTTGTTTTGCTGCTTTAGCACCAGAGTTAACGGTTATTGCGCCATGGCGTGAGTGGGACATGGTATCTCGTGAAGATTTGCTTGATTACTTAGCCGAGCGTAATATTCCTTGTGCTGCTTCATTAACAAAAATTTATAGCCGTGATGCGAATGCTTGGCACATCTCTCATGAAGGTGGCGAATTAGAAGACCCATGGTGTGAGCCAAGTAAAGAAGTGTGGACCATGACGGTTGATCCTATGGATGCACCTGATATTGCTGAAAAAGTCCAATTAAGTTTCCTTGAAGGTGAGTTAATCTCTGTTGACGGTAAAGACTTTTCTGGCAATGGTTCAGACAAGGGCGCAGGTGCTTATGAAGCACTAATGTATCTTAACGATAAAGCGGCAGCCCATGGTGTTGGTCGTATCGATATTGTAGAAAACCGTTTAGTGGGTATGAAGTCTCGTGGTTGTTATGAAACGCCAGGTGGCACAGTGCTAATGGCTGCTTACAAAGGTTTAGAAACGCTTATTCTAGATAAAGAGTCATTAAAATATCGTGAATCTGTAGGACATGAATTCTCACACGTAATTTACGATGGCCGCTGGTTTACACCACTCGCTAAAGCACAACTCGCTTCGGCAGCATCTTTCGCTGAAAAATTAACTGGTGATGTGGTTGTTAAGTTATACAAAGGCATGGCGCAAGTGATTCAACGTCGTTCACCAAACAGCTTGTACTCAGAAGAGTTTGCTACTTTTGGCGCTGACGATGTTTACGACCAAAAACATGCGGAAGGTTTTATTCGTTTATTTAGTTTATCAAGCAGAATTACTGCGCTGAGCCAAAAAGACTCTCTAAAAGACAAGGAGAAGTAACCGTGGCTTTATGGGGCGGACGTTTTAAAGAAAAAGCGAGTGTACAATTTAAAAAATTCAATGACTCGCTACCTGTTGATTATCGCATGGCAGTGCAAGATATTGTTGGTTCAATTGCTTGGGCACAGGCGATTTATGAAGTAGGCGTAATAGATAACGATGAACTGACACGTTTAACAGCTGCGCTGAACGAGTTGAAAACTTCGGTTGAAGAAAATCCAAAACAAATTTTGCTTTCAGATGCCGAAGATATTCATAGCTGGGTAGAAATTCAGCTCATTGAAAAAACAGGCGATTTAGGTAAGAAACTCCATACAGGCCGTAGTCGTAACGACCAAGTTGCCACCGATTTAAAGCTTTGGTGTAAAGAAACGGGGGGCGATTTATTATTTGCTTTAGTGAATTTACAACAAGCAATGATGAACTTAGCCGAACGTGAAAAAGATACTGTACTACCGGGTTATACCCATTTACAACGCGCACAACCAGTGACTTTTGGTCATTGGTGTTTAGCTTATGTTGAGATGTTTAACCGAGATATTGGCCGTTTAAAAGACGCTTTATATCGTTTAGATGTTTCTCCGTTAGGCTCAGGCGCTTTAGCAGGTACTGCTTATCCGATTGACAGAAATGCATTAGCAAATCGTTTAGGTTTTAGAACCGCGACCATGAACAGCTTAGATGCCGTGTCAGACAGAGATCACGTTATCGAATTATTGGCGAGTGCTAGTATTTCTATGATGCATTTATCACGTTTTGCAGAAGATTTAATCTTCTATAATTCAGGTGAAGCAGGTTTTGTAGAAATGAGCGATTTAGTGAGCTCTGGCTCTTCATTGATGCCGCAAAAGAAAAACCCCGATGCCTGTGAATTGATTCGCGGTAAAGCAGGGCGTGTTTTTGGTTCATTAACAGGCATGTTAACTACCATGAAAGCTTTGGCGCTTGCTTATAACAAAGATATGCAAGAAGACAAAGAAGGCTTGTTTGATGCGCTTGATACGTGGCAAGAATGTATGGAAATGGCGGTATTGGTTGCTGATGGCTTAAAAGTTAATAGAAGTAGAACCTTAGCTGCTGCCCAGCAAGGTTATGCTAATGCTACTGAGCTTGCTGATTATTTAGTGGGTAAAAATATTCCATTTCGTGAAGCCCACCATATCGTTGGTGAAGTTGTGCTAGCGGCTATTGCCGAAGGTTGTCCATTAGAAGATCTAACATTAGCTCAATTGCAAGAGTTTAGCGACCAAATTGAACAAGATGTCTATCAGCACTTATCTATTGAATCAACACTCGATAAACGTGAAGCACTCGGCGGTACCTCTCGTGCGCAAGTGGAAAAAGCGCTTGCCAATATTCAGTCAGGCAATGAAGAAATACTCAATGAGCAAGTTGTTGGCGCGCCGGGTAAACAGCAAACTCAAATAGCACTTAAGCAAGTGAAACAGCGTTTGAATGCCCAGCGAGCGGCTGCGATGTCAGTGCGTAGAGCACGGATGTCTGATGTTGAAAAAATACATAAGCAAGTGAATGTACAAGCCGATAAAGGGGAAATATTACCGCGCTCGCTTGATAATATTATTCATGATATTCAAAATTTTGTTGTTGCCGAACTTGACGGTAAAGTAGTTGGTTGTGCATCACTTTATATTTACCAAACCGGACTTGCTGAAATTCGCTCAGTAGTGGTTGAAAAAGATGCGCAAGTCCAAGGTCAGGGTCAAGCGTTAGTGCAATATTTGTTGGAATTTGCTCACCAAATGGAATTAGAGCAAATTATTGTTTTAACTTATATTCCTGCTTATTTCTCCAAACTTGGCTTTACCACGATTGATAAAAACTCCTTAGCTGAAAATATTATTGAAGATAGCAAATCAAGCCCGCATAAAGATCCCGCTGATGAAGTGGCGATGGAATATATTGTTGGTCAAAGTAAGTAGAAGTTAAACCCTAAATAGCACTCAAAGAAAGAAGAACATGAATAATAGCGATCAAAATTACGTTAAATGGTTTAGAAATGCTGCCCCTTACATCAATGCCCATCGTGGTAAAACGGTAGTGCTGATGTTTGGTGGGGAAGCGGTTTTACATCCAAATTTTGCCAATATTATTCATGATATATCCTTATTGCGCAGTCTTGGGGTCAAGTTAGTCGTTGTACATGGCGCACGGCCACAAATTGAAGAGCGCATGGCGCAACGTGGTATTGTACCGACTATTGAAAATAACATTCGTGTCACCAACGCAGATACACTTGGTGCGGTTAAAGACGCTACAGGCTCTTTACGTTTACATATTGAAGCCTTATTAACCACAGGTTTAGCTAATTCTCCCATGCATGGCTCACACATTAGAGTGAGTACGGGAAATTTTGTTATTGCTAAGCCTATGGGCGTTCGTGATGGTGTTGATTTCAAGTATACAGGCATGGTACGTAGAATAGACGCTGATGGCATTAATATGCAGTTAGATTATGGTTCTATTGTGCTACTTTCTCCTATAGGCTATTCACCAACTGGCGAGGTGTTTAATTTAGCGTTAGAAGATGTCGCTGCACAAACGGCGATAGCCTTAAAGGCTGATAAACTTATTACTTTAACCGAAGATGAAGGGCTGTTAGATGAAACCGATACGTTAATCAAAAGCTGTGGTGTTCGTCGCGTTAAAACCTTATTAGATGAAAAAGATTGTCATGTACGGCAACTCTTACTTCGCGCCATTATTCACAGTGGTGAAAATGGTGTTGAACGCTGTCATTGTGTAAGCTACCAAAGTGATACCGCTCTATTGCAAGAGTTATTTACTCGCGATGGTTCAGGAACACTTATTGCCAAAGATCACAAAGAGCAACTATCAACAGCCACTATTGATGATGTGGCAGGTATTTTAGAGTTATTAGCACCACTTGAAGCGGAAGGTATTTTAGTTAAGCGCTCACGTGAATTACTCGAAGTGGAAATCAATCAATTCATTGTCCTTAAAAAGGAAGATGTGATTATTGCGTGTGCTGCGCTTTATCCGTATTCTGACGCACAAACAGGTGAAGTGGCTTGTGTTGCTATTCATCCTGACTATCGTAAAGGTAATCGCGGTGGCCGTTTGATTTCAGCGCTAGAGCATGAAGCAAAACAACAACAATTAATGTCGATATTTGTGTTAACGACAGTCAGTGGTCATTGGTTTCAAGATCAAGGTTTTATTGAGCAACCTATGGACAAATTGCCTGAAGGTAAACAAAAAATGTATAATTTTCAGCGAAAATCAAAAGTATTTATCAAGTATATTCAATAGCAGAAAAAGTATAGAAACGAAAAGCTACAACAAAAGGTTACAATAAAAAAGCGCTGGTTTTTTCAAATTAGCACTTTTTTAACGCCTTTTAGATCTTGTTCTCGGTTTGCTTAGTCTATTTATTTTAGGTGGTTTACCACAATAATATCGATGTGGTGATGCCCTTAGTGACCATAATATATAGGATAACCATAGCCCATATCCATGTCGTAATTAACAGAGCCGCTGACACTGGTATTTTTACAGCCAAACATGGCTAAACTAGCAAGTAACATGATTGTTGAAAGTAAAACAGTTTTGGTAAATTTCATTATTCACCCTCCTGTTCAATTAAACCTAACAAAGCACTATTGGGATCAGAAATAATAGCAAGATAATCGCTTTCATTTGGCCTATAAAGTATTTCACCATCATTCTCTTGGGCTTTGTTCAGTAATACCGGTTAAGTTATAACCTCAATAAAATTAATCCAACGATCTCTTTGCCCAAATGATGCCGGCAATTTGACAATGCTTGCGCTAATTTCACCTTGTTGAGATAAATAATAACTATCATTTTCTATTTCTTCTGCATCAAAAGCTACATTATGCTGATAAAACGCTGCTGCTTTACTGGTATCGGTACTAAAAATTTGCGCCCATTGCCATTTGCGGCTGATTTCTTATGTTGTTCATTACTTGGATCTAATTCAAGTAATGCGACAATGCCACCTTGAGAGTCGGCAATAGTTATTTTTACCGTTAAGCCTAAAATAGCCACAAGGATAACAATACCAGAATTATCTTTTAAAGGTTTTTTGATTTGGTTAAGTTTTTGATTTTGCTAAGTTATATTGATTGCGTTGGTTTTATTAGTTGCATTTTTGTTAAGTGAGTATTTTCTTGTAATTGTAAGTTTTTTTGAAAGGCAGTTCGACATTCAAGTGAACGATTTTGTGACAATTTGAATTTACTCTGTACATCACTAATTTCTAGGGTAAATACTGTAATTGCTGACAGCATTTGCTGCACATTTTTAGCGTTGTTTGGATGGTTAAATTCATTAAAATTCCATTGAGGATCAAAATAATGACTGATTTTTTTCATTGCTTGCAATTTATCACCACTATTTTCGATAAAAAGAACCTTGCAAGTCAGTGATACTGTTGAATAGTTCCATGTCGGCACCATTTGCTCGCTGTGCCAGCGCGGTGATATATAACCATGAGAACCAGTGAATATCACCTTAACTATAGGAGTTTCTGTTGCTACTTTTATCAGTGGGTTATTTTTGGGTAAATGCCCTAAAAAAACATTATGTTCAAGTAATTGTAGTGGGCAATAAACCAGTTCAGCAAAGTCGGTGTTATTAATCGGTGCTGAGAGTACTTGTGCAAAAGGATGAGCTTTAATGATTGCTTGTTCGTTGCTAGTTAAGTTGCTCATAAACACACTCCATTTTTTCTTGTAAACCTTTTTTTACTGTTGGCCATTCAGCATCTATGACTGAAAAAATAGCAGTATTGCGGTAACTACCGTCTGATAAAATGCGTTGATTACGCAATATTCCTTCAAATTTTGCTCCTAATCTAGTAATGGCTTTACGTGATTTTTTGTTGTTTTCATGAGTTTTAAATTCGACTCGAATAGCGCCAAGTTCTTCAAAAGCGTGTTTCAACAAGCAATATTTAGCATGAGTATTAATGTAACTACGTTGAAACTCAGGAGTAATAAAAGTAAAACCTATTTCTAAACTTCTATCTTCTGTATTTATAGAGCAATAGCGAGTGCTACCGACAAATTTTCCGCTGTCATTATCAAATATAGCAAAGGGAACATGCTTTCCTTTTGCTGCCACTTTTTCAGAATAAGCCAACCAGTCTGCTGTTGCTTCAATAGAAGTGCATTTATTAGGTAGCGACCAAGTCCAAATTTCAGGGAAAGAACCAGCGCTAAAAAAATCAACTAAATGCTCTATAGTTAGCGGGCGTAGTGTTATTTTGTTGCTGCTTAAGGTGATGGTGGTTGATTTGAACATTTTTATACTCCAGAGAATTTATCACTGTTATTCTGCCTATCTATGGTATAAACAAAACAACCAACATCTAAATTTCATCTATACCAGGAATGTTAATGAAAACTTTAACGCTTTCTTTTGATAATACGCAAAAAAAACGGTATTTGCAGATTGCTGCTGCAATTCGTCATGCCATTGAAAAGGGTATAGTCGTTCCTGCTGAAAATTTACCCTCAACGCGTGCTTTAGCAGCGCAATTATCCGTTAATCGTCACACTATTATGGCGGCATACAATGAATTAGTGGCTCAGGGGTGGGTTGAAACAAAGCAACGGCATGGTTACACCGTGGTGCGAACACTCCCTGTTCTTCGTGCCTTAGTCACTAATGATACCTATGCCAAAATAGTGAATAAGCACGCTTGGCGAATAGTAAAGCCAAGGCAAGAATCATTTAATCGACCCGCCCATGATTACTTATTTAACTTTGCTGGCGGTAATCCAGATATTGAACAGTTTCCTTTTAATGAATTTAGAGGTTTTATCAATGATGCTTTAAGTCGTCCAGCAATCAAGGAGTTAAACTACGGTGACAATGCCGGTTTTCAGCCCTTTATTAAAGAAGTGAGCACCTATTTGCGCCGAGTGAGATCAATAACCGATAAAGAAATCATTGTGGTTAATGGTTCGCAAGAAGCCTTGTATGTTATTTCACAAGTATTATTAACTACAGGAGATAAAGTCGCGGTTGAAAACTTAGGTTATCGCCCCGCGTGGTCGGCGCTGAAAAATGCAGGAGCGGAATTGATTGGCATTAAACAAACGGAGCAAGGTATTGACGTTGATGATTTTGAGTCATTAATTAAACAGCATAAAATTCGGTTGTTATATTTAACACCCTTACATCAATACCCAACAACAGTCACGCTATCAGCAGAAAAACGAGTGAAGATTTATCGGCTCGCTCAGCAATATAATATTCCCATTATTGAAGATGATTACGATCATGAGTTTCATTATAATAGCCAGCCTTTACCGCCAATGGCAGCCAATGACCCGGCTGGGATCGTCATTTACTTATCAAGTTTTTCCAAAATTATGTTTCCTGGTATTCGTCTTGGTATTATTGCCGTCGATAAAACATTAGCGCCGCATATTGTCAGTTATCGAACCCTTATTAATCATAAAGCCAATGTATTGTTACAAGATGCAGTGGCAAGGTGGATGAGCGATGGTGGTTTTGAGCGACATTTGCGCAAAGCGACTCGTCAGTATCAAAAACGCAGAAAATGTATGGTTGAACTGCTCAATGATTTTATTGATGAAGGAATTGCTATTGAATTTGCTATACCAAAAGGCGGCATGGCGCTGTGGGTCAATGTTGGTAAAAAAGCCCAAAAAATTGCTGATGCAGCTAAAAACAAAGGTATATTCTTACTGGCGGAAAATGCCTTTCATTTAGATCAGATAAATAATGAAGATAAATTTATTCGTTTAGGGTTTGCAGGTCAAAGTGAAACAAAAACTAAGCAAGGGCTAATGTTGCTAAAACCCTTGTTGAATAAAAAGTAAGCTGGCTTACCAATTGATATTCATATCTTTGATTATGTCTCTAGAGGTGTCTTGAGTATAAGGTCACTTAAAAGAGTTCTTCATCTGCCACGTTATCTTCACTTTGAAATATATTAACGCTATTGTCTTGGCTAACATATTCTGTTGGGGAAGTGTTTACCTGAAAGTATTCAAACAAACTGCTTTTATTAATATTTGTACTTAATTTGCCAGTCTTTTTATCAATACGTACCGAGAGTATGTCGGTAGGAGGCTCAAAAGGCTCGACAGGTAAGTCAGCTAATGCCACTTTCATAAAATCGATCCAAGCGGGCTGTGCTGATTTTGCGCCAAACTCTTTGCCCGTGATTTGATTCCGCCCTAAATTATTATTGTAAACTGATTGCCCTAAATTACGGCTAGGGTCATCAAAACCTATCCATGAGGTTGTTACTAAACGACGAGAGAAACCAGAAAACCAAGCATCTTTTGCTTCATTGGTCGTGCCTGTTTTGCCGGCAATGTCTCTACGTTTTAATGATCTGGCACGCCAACCGGTGCCTTGCCAGCCATTTTCAGCTGACCAGTCAGCTCCCCAAATTGCACTATTGAGTGCCTGAGTAATTAAAAACGCATTTTGCGCTGAAATAACTCTGGGTGCAGAATTTATTTGAGGAAGTACAATGGCATCATCTAATTGATGTGAAGATTCTCGCCCAAGATGAATGTCTGAATCCTCAAGAATGCTAGTATTTAATGCACAATAATCACAGGCTAAATCTGGATTGGCTTGATAAATTATATCGTCTTCAGGGTTTTCAATACGCTCAATTAAGTAGGGCGCGACTAGAAAACCGCCATTGGCAAAGGTAGCGAAACCAGTAACGACTTCTAATGGTGTTAAAGAAGCAGAGCCTAAGGCTAATGATTCGTTACGTGGCAGTTCATCTGGTGCAAAGCCAAAATTCGATAAGTAATTAATCGCCTTATCTAGTCCAATACTTTTTAATAACCTGACCGCAATAACATTCTTTGACTGAGCTAATGCTAAGCGTACTCTAATAGGACCGACATAGGTTGGGGGGGAATTTTTCGGTCTCCAAACTTGCCCTGAGCTTTTGTCCCATTGGTTAATTGGAGCATCGTTCACTAATGATGCTAGGGTAAAGCCACTATCTAAGGCAGCGGAGTATATAAAAGGTTTGATATTCGAGCCAACCTGACGTTTTGCCTGAGTCACTCGGTTAAACTGGCTTTGTTTAAAACTAAAGCCACCAACGGCTGCTTTAATAGCGCCGTTATCCGGAGAGACTGATACTATAGCTGCGCTAGCTAGTGGTAGCTGGCTAAGTCTGTAGTCGCTATTGTTCTCTTGGCTCACCAGAATTACATCGCCAATGTTTAGAATCTCATTGGCAATTTTGGGTGCAGGGCCTTGCTTTCTATCATTAATGTAAGCGCGTGCCCAAGCTAAACCTGACCAAGGAATGATCGCTTGTTTGTTTTCTCGAAGCGTTATATTCACTGAGCGTTCACCAACTTGGGTAACCACTGCGGGCTCAAGCATTTGATAATAGCGCACACTAGCAAGTGCATTAGCTATTTCAGCCGTTGTTAAAGGTGAAATTTCAGTAGTGGTACTCTTTGTACTCCTAATTGAGTTACTCGCTAGTTCGTTGTCTATTTTTGTCTGCTCAGGGCGTAAATTTAACTCGGCACCACGGTAACCATGACGTTGGTCATAACGAAGTAAATTGTTTGTTACCGCATGATATGCTGCACTTTGTAACTTACTACTCACTGTGGTAAAAACTTTATAGCCACCAGTGTAAGCTTTTTCTTTACCATATTTATCAATCATTTCTTGGTGAGCCATTTCAGCCACATAAGGTGCATTTAAGGCAATTTTTGCTCCATGGCGTTTACCAGTGATAGGGGCACTCTTTGCTGATTGATATGCTTGTTCATTGATATAACCGCTGATTAACATACGCTGCAATACCGTAGTACGGCGTGTTTTTGCGCGTTCAGGTCTACTTATTGGGTTATAAGTAGAGGGGGCTTTTGGTAACCCCGCTAGTACGGCAATTTGGGCGAGATCAAGCTCATTTATATTTTTTCCGTAATAAACTTGTGCCGCGGCGCCGAAACCAAAAGATCGGTGTCCCAAAGAAATCTTATTAATATAGAGGGCTAAAATTTCATCTTTAGTTAATAAGCTTTCGATATGAAAAGATAAGAAAATTTCACGGATTTTTCTTATATAGGTTTGTTCACGTGTTAAAAAGAAATTTCGCGCAACTTGCATGGTAATGGTACTCGCGCCACCGCGGTTATTTCCGGTAAGTTGTCCTAAAACAGCCCTTGCCATACCAATGGGATCAACGCCAAAATGAAAATAAAAACGATCATCCTCAGTTGCCAATAGTGCTTCAATTAATTGTTGAGGAATTTCATCAAAAGTGAGAGGAACTCGTTTTTTTTCGCCAAACTGAGAGATCAATAAACCGTCACTACTATAGATTTTCATAGGGGTTTGCCATTGCACATCTTGTAAAGATTCAATATTTGGCAGCTCATTACGTAAATTCAAATACAGTACAAAGGTACAAAAAATAACGAGAAAAAGTGCAATTAGAGCGAATTTGAAAAATTTTTTAACTGAAAACACAACAATAACTCTATTTATGGATAAATTTGACAGATAAGACTAGTATATCTTGTAAAACCATGTAATAAATGTATTTATGTGAAAACATGTCTAAAATAATTACAACAATATAATTTAGTGGGCTGTTATGCTAGATAATTTATGGAAAAAGAAAACCACGATGATGGTTGGGATAGATATTGGTTCCCATGCTGTCAAAGCTGTTTTGCTCAGTCAAGGCAGTGATGGCTATATCTTAGAAGACTACGCTATTGAGCCTATGACTCGTGGTGCTGTTATTGATCGTGAAATTCAGGATATTGAAGCGGTGGGTAGTGTCATTGCTAAAATTCGTCAAAATATTTCAATGAAAGCAAAAGACGCAGCAGCGGCTGTGTCAGGCCAAACGGTTATCACTAAAATAATTTATATGGATGTAGCACTAAGTGAAGATGAGCTCGCCAGTCAAATTGAAGTTGAAGCCGATAGTTTAATTCCCTACCCGCTAGATGAAGTCAGTCTTGATTTTGAAACACTCGATATAAATGAATCAGACCCCAGTAAAGTTAATGTTTTACTTAGTGCGGCGCGTACAGAGTCTATTGAAGCACGGGTTGCGGCCTTAGAATCTGGGAACTTTAATGCTAAAGTCATTGACGTTGAGTCCTATGCGGTTAGTCGCTCGCACGATTTATGTTTGTCACAGCTGCCCGATGATGCTGTGGATAAAATGGTTGCCATCGTTGATATTGGTGCCACCATGACCCTGTTTTCTGCGACCAAAGCCGGCAAGCATGTTTATAGCCGAGATCAAATGTTTGGTGGTGAACAATATACGCGCTCAATTGTCTCTTATTACAATAAATCTTTTGAAGATGCCGAAGCGGCGAAAATAACCAATGATTTGCCACCTAATTATACCTTTGAAGTGTTAGCCCCTTTTCATACCATTTTAATGCAGCAAATACGCCGTGCTATTCAAATGTTTTTGACCTCTAGTGGTGTCGATAAAGTGGATTACCTCATTATTTCAGGCGGCTCTGCTGCTATTGAGGGAGTAGACAAATTACTGACGGATGAACTTGGCATACATACGATTATTGCTAACCCGTTTGGTAATATGGAAATATCAGCAACAATTAATGAAGAAGACATAATTAAGGTGGCACCGCAACTCATGGTTGCCACAGGTTTAGCATTAAGGAGTTTCACGCCATGGCATATATAAATCTGCTACCTTGGCGCGAAGAAGCGCTCAAGGCTAAGCAAAAAGAATTCTTCACGTTATTAGCCGCGGTTTGCTTGTGTGCTTTTGTATTGATCTTCTCAGTCAATTTATATTTTCAAGCTCGAGTTGATGGTCAAACAGCACGTAATCAATTTTTGAAAAACGCAATTCAAAAACTTGATATTCAAATTGCTGAAATTAAAACCTTAAATGATAAAAAAGCAGCACTACAGAAAAGAATTGATGTCGTTGAGCAGCTGCAGCGTAGTCGGAACGTTGGTACACAGGTGTTAGATGAAATAGCTAAAATAATCCCTAATGGTATTTATATTACTCAACTAGACAGGAAGGGTGACGCCATTCAGATCACAGGAAAAAGTGAATCAAATAACCATTTAGCTAATATGATTCGTGCTATAGAATTATCAGACTTATTTACTGACGCTACACCAGAGTCTATAACCTCAGATGATGGCTCACCCAAACTATTGAGTAGCTTTAAAATGAAAGTGAAAATAAAAGGTTTAGTTAGTGAGCCTGATGTGGTGCTTGCGAATGTAACCAAAGGAGCTGGGAAATGAAATTTGATCCATCGCAGTTTGAAGGTCTTGAGTTAGATAATATAGGTCAGTGGCCAGCAGCGGCAAAATTAATGTTAACTATATTTCTTGCGATTATGGTTATTGTTTTAGGCTATGTCGGTTTAGTAAGTGACAAAATCGATAAGCTTGATCGCGTTACTTTAGAAGAAAAAACCTTAAAGGATTCGTACCGAGTCAAGTACCATGTTGCGGCTAATTTAGAGCTGTTTAGAGCACAAATGATTGAAGCCGAAGATATCTTTGCTAACCAATTAAGAAGTTTACCTAACAGCCATGAAACCCCAGGATTACTTGATGATATTACCTTTATTGGTGCTACAAGTGGTCTTGAATTTGTGAAGTTGGAATGGCAGCCTGAAATAAGTAAAGAAATTTATATTGAGCTTCCCATTGATATTGAAGTTAATGGTTCTTATCATTCTTTTGGTAATTTTGTTAGTAAAATTGCGGGGTTACCTCGTATCGTAACATTGCATGATTTCACCATAGATATAACTCAAACCGGTGTAGAAATGCTAAACTTAAAGCTTGAAGCAAAAACCTATCGCTATCAAGGAGCTGAAATAAAATGAGAATATTTGTTTTATTTGTTTTATTTGTTTTAGTTTTTGTCAGTGGCTGTTTTAATGATACTAACGACCTTACCGCACACATGGAAAAAATCAAGGCGACTACAACGAGTCAAATAGCCCCTATGCCGGAGGTTCATCCTTTTAATCATTTTGATTACTCGGCTCACGAACTCCGTAGCCCTTTTGTGCTCCCTAGACCAGAAGTTATTCAACAAAAAATACAGCAGAGGTCGGGATGTTTGAGTCCAGATCCTCGCCGCCGTAGACAGCCTCTGGAAAAATTTGCTACGAGTGATTTAACTATGCGGGGGACAATGGGAGATGGTGGTATCTTGTGGGCTTTAGTCGAAGCCTCAGATCTGACATTACATAGAGTTTCAAAAGGAAGTTACCTCGGTTTATTTAATGGCCGTATTACAGAAGTGAGTACTAAAAGCGTGAAAGTAATAGAATTAACACCTGATGGTGCAGGTTGTTGGGTGGAGCGAGAAACCATAATGGAAATTG
>Ga0209826_1000026_pt1 | contig 90033 bp, 80 predicted proteins | sample GOMGulsemesocosm_5_FD_184637 | JGI IMG/M metagenome (GOLD analysis project Ga0209826, IMG submission 184637) | Methane-oxidizing microbial communities from mesocosms in the Gulf of Mexico - GOM15C Gulf of Mexico (SPAdes) (version 2) | ecosystem: Environmental > Aquatic > Marine > Cold seeps...
GCTCCCAAAAAATAGGGTGCTAGCGCAACAGGGAATAGCAATACACTGTAAATAACCATCTGACGGCGCGTGGCCTCACGCCCGGCGACAACTGGAAGCATCGGAACCCCAGCCTTCGCATAATCTATATCGCGCCATAATGACAACGCCCAGAAATGAGGCGGCGTCCACATGAAAATAATGGCAAAAAGTGCCACCGACACTAAGCTAACGTCACCGGTGACCGCGGCCCACCCAATCATTGGAGGGAAAGCACCAGCGGCACCACCAATTACAATATTCTGAGGCGTACGGCGTTTTAGCCACATAGTGTAGACAAATATATAAAATCCAATGGTCAGCGCGAGTAACGCTGCGGCCACGAAATTAATAGCCAGCCCCATAAGAACAACAGACGCGACAGAAAGACTAACCCCAATAGCAAGGGCTTCACCTGCTGTTACTTTACCAGAGGGGACTGGACGATTTTTAGTCCGATCCATTATCAGATCAATATCAGCATCATACCACATATTAATTGCACCAGATGCACCAGCCCCAACAGCAATGCAGAGCAATGCTGTAAATGCCAGAACGGGATGTAATGATCCAGGTGCTACAACCATACCAACCAACCCGGTGAAGACGACAAGCGACATCACCCTCGGCTTTAGCAGAGCAAAATAGTCACCTGCCCGCGCCACCTCATGAGGGGTGCGGGCAGATGCGTTTTCAATCACGCTTGTGTCAGACACAAGTTTCTCCATCTTTTACTTAACAACCGGCAGTTCGTTGAACTGATGGAATGGGGGTGGTGAAGACAAAGTCCATTCAAGTGTCGTTGCACCTTCACCCCAAGGATTATCAGCGGCTTTTTCACCGCGAATGAATGCATGCGCTACAGTGATCAAGAAGATCAAGAAACCGAACGCTGAAATATAGGAGCCATATGACGAGATGGCGTTAAATCCTGCAAAAGCATCTGGATAATCTGGAATACGACGCGGCATCCCTGCAAGTCCTAAGAAATGCATTGGGAAGAAGATCATGTTCACACCGACAAAAGTCACTGCAAAATGCAACATCGCAAGAGGCTCAGAATAAGTGTAGCCCGTCATCTTACCGAACCAGTAATAGATACCGGCAAAGATAGCGAACACGGCACCAAGGCTCAGAACGTAATGGAAGTGACCAACCACATAATAAGTATCATGCATGATCGTATCCAAGCCACCATTGGCCAGAACCACACCGGTTACACCACCAACGGTGAACAGGAAGATAAATCCGATAGCCCATACCATGGGTGCTTTAAATTCAATTGAACCACCCCACATTGTGGCAATCCAAGAGAAGATTTTCACTCCAGTTGGAACTGCAATCACCAAAGTGGCGCCCAGGAAGTAAGCACGTGTATCCACGCTCATACCAACTGTATACATGTGATGGGCCCAAACGATAAAGCCTACACCGCCAATGGCGACCATGGCATAAGCCATTCCAAGATAACCAAATACAGGCTTGCGACTAAAAGTAGAAATGATCTGACTGATAATACCAAAGCCCGGCAAAATCATGATGTACACTTCAGGGTGACCAAAAAACCAGAATAAATGCTGGAACAAAATTGGGTCACCGCCCCCTTCAGGGTTAAAGAAGTTTGTACCGAAATTACGATCTGTCAGCAGCATTGTGATCGCGCCAGCCAATACAGGTAAGGACAATAGAAGCAAGAATGCTGTCACAAGCACGGACCAAACGAACAATGGCATCTTATGCATTGTCATACCTGGTGCACGCATATTGAAGATTGTCGTAATGAAGTTAATAGCACCCAAAATTGAAGATGCACCAGCAAGATGCAAACTCAAAATCGCGAAATCAACTGCCATTCCGGGCTGACCAGTTGTTGAAGATAGAGGTGGATAAAGCGTCCAACCACCACCGACACCGTCTGCACCTGCTGGGCCTTCAACGAAGATAGAAATCAAAAGAAGGCCAATGGCGGGTGGCAACAACCAAAATGAAATATTATTCATTCGCGGGAATGCCATATCCGGCGCACCGATCATCAACGGTACAATCCAGTTACCAAAACCACCGATAACAGCAGGCATAACCATGAAGAAGACCATGATCAAACCATGACCCGTAACAATGACGTTAAAGAAATGATAGTTTCCGTTGAGGAACTGATCCCCCGGCATCTGTAATTCCGCACGAATAAAAACAGACAAACCACCACCGATAATTCCTGCCAATACGGCAAAAATCAGATACATGGTTCCAATATCTTTATGGTTTGTGGAATAGATCCACCGCTTCCACCCCGAAGGGGTATGATCGTCGTGAGCGGCTGTTGCGCTATTAGACATTTATTCTTGCCTCTCTCTAACCGGTTACTGCATAGCAAATGATGCTGCGGCGACTTTCACCGCAGGAGCATCAATGCTTGCAAATTCTTCTTTGGCCTTAACCAGCCATTTTGCATAATCTTCTTTACTTACAGCCTTCACCATAATCGGCATGAAGCCATGGCGTGCACCACAAAGTTCAGAACACTGGCCGTAATACATGCCTTCTTTTTCAATGCGCATCCACGTTTCGTTCAAACGACCGGGAACTGCGTCAAGCTTCACACCGAATGCAGGCATCGCCCAAGCATGGAGAACGTCCTCTGCTGTTACTAACAGGCGTATATTTGTATCGATGGGGAGAACAATGGCGTTATCAGTCGCAAGCAGACGTGGCTGCCCTTCTGTGCGCTCATCATCTTCAAGCATCACAGCTTCAAATTCAAGACCATCTTCATCTGCATATTCGTAACCCCAATACCACTGATATCCGATCGCTTTGATCGTCATATCCGCTTTTTCAATACGATCACCAAAATACAAGAGTTTGAAAGATGGAATTGCAATCGCCATCAAAATCAAAATCGGAACGACCGTCCACAAAATTTCGATCAGTGTATTATGTGATGTTTTCGAAGGTGTCGGATTTGCTTTTTTGTTGAAGCGGATTGCTACATATATAAGTAGCGCCATCACAAACACGACAATTGCAGTGGTGATAACGAGCAACAAATTGTGAAAATCATTCATATCATGAGCAACAGGAGAAAACGCATCCTGAAACCCTAATTGCCAGGGCACTGCTTGCCCTTGAGCAGCAACAGCATTACCTGTTGTTCCTGCTATCGCCACAAAAGCGGCAAAAAGAGAGACAATCCTCTTAACCATAGCCATCATTTAATCCTGTTTCTATTCGCCTAACCTAAGCTCAACAAATACGCCATAAATGTGCAGACGTATTTCTCTTCCATACTGATTTATAGTCAGTCCTTTGTTTTAAATCAAAAATGATTCAAATCAATTTGCGGCGAAAACTACACCACAGCCCAGTAAAAGAACAAGCCCAAGACTGTAATTAATCGATTTAGAAAGTCAGAAAACCATACTCAAAAACGCACCACAAAACAATTTACATGTTTAAAAACAATGTATTATCCACCACACGTCAAAAACAACCCACTTAAAAATTCAAGCTCTGGGAGCCGTCACCATTCTTTCAAGTTGTGGCATTTTGTCGCATCATATCAGATTTTGGGGTCTCAACTCAATTGAATCACTCGTTTTCACATCCCTGCACTCGACATTTTGCTCTCAAACCCACATATTTGATTAACGCCCATTAGTGTGGTGTTTGATTTAACTGGAGCCTTTACGTGACTGACATCAAAACTGCCAATAAATTGTTCTTTGATAGAACCAATATGGACCGCTCATCTGCGGAAAAGATTGTCTCGAACGCACTAAATGGTGCCGATGATGGCGAACTATACATGGAATACAGGCAATCCGAAGGCTTTTCCTTTGATGACGGCAGGCTAAAGAGTGCAAGTTTTGACACTACTCAAGGATTCGGTCTACGGGCTGTATGCGGCGAAGCAACAGGGTTTGCCCACGCATCAGAGCTTAGCGAACAAGCGATCCGAAATGCATCCAATACGGTGCAAGCGGTAACTAAAGGGCATAGCGGTAGCCTTGCTCTTGCGCCAGCCGGAGCAAATCGATCTCTTTATTCTGAAGACAACCCACTCGACGGCATCCCTTTTGACGCAAAAATCAAAACCCTTGCCGAAATTGATGCTTATGCAAGAGCAAAGGATAGTCGTGTGGTGCAGGTTTCTGCTTCTTTAGCAGGATCCTGGCAAGCCATTGAAATTATCAGAAGTGGTGGTGAGAGGAGCGGCGACATTCGCCCTCTTGTTCGCCTGAATGTATCTGTTGTAGTCGAAAAAAATGGTCGTCGCGAAGCTGGCAGTCATGGCCTTGGTGGCCGGACTGGATATGACTTTTACCTTGAAGAAACGACTTGGAAAGCCGCCGTAGATGAAGCTCTTCGTCAGGCTGTGGTTAATCTGGACGCAGTTGAGGCGCCCGCCGGAGAAATGGAAGTTGTGGTTGGCCCCGGTTGGCCCGGCATCATATTGCATGAGGCTATCGGTCATGGCCTTGAAGGTGACTTCAACAGAAAGAAGACATCTGTCTTTTCTAATCTGCTTGGGGAGCGCGTAGCATCTAAAGGGGTCACTGTTGTGGATGATGGGACTATTCCAGATCGCCGTGGATCCCTCAGTGTGGATGATGAGGGAACAGCAAGTTCTTGTACCACCCTTATTGAGGACGGTATTCTTGTTGGCTATATGCAAGACAGACAGAATGCGCGACTAATGGGTGTGGAACCCACAGGAAATGGACGACGAGAGAGTTTTGCTCATATGCCCATGCCACGCATGACGAACACCTATATGCTTGGTGGCGACAAGGATCCTGAAGAAATTACCGCCTCAGTCAAGAACGGGTTGTATGCAATCAATTTCGGAGGCGGTCAGGTCGATATCACATCTGGTAAATTCGTTTTCTCCTGCACAGAAGCGTATCTCATTGAAGACGGAAAGCTCACAGCACCAGTGAAAGGAGCCACTCTGATCGGCACCGGAAGTGAAGCTTTGAAAAAAGTAAAAGCTATTGGCAATGATATGGCGCTTGATAGTGGTATAGGCACATGCGGCAAAGCTGGCCAAAGCGTTCCTGTCGGCGTCGGCCAACCCACCATGTTACTGGAAGGTCTGACTGTTGGCGGTACAGCAAACTAACGTCTTAAGAAAAAATCTAGCCCGGCTAACATTACTTTTGCCGGGCTATTTTGCCCTTACGATTACAACTCAATCACTCCCTGCCATAGCACAAGCTGAAACTTGGCTTCCGCCCAATAGCAAAACAGAACTGAGCACTCCTCCCCCTGAATTCCTAAGTTCCGGCACTGAGTTAAGTGGGAAAATTTTGCTCGGAAGGCTCCTTTTCAACAGCCCTACACTGCTTGGTGAAAAAGCGATCCGCATTGGCCTTTCGTGTAACAGCTGCCATCCAAGTGGACATGTGAATACAAGTTTCTACATATCTGGACTTTCAAACAGTCCCGGAACCATTGATCTTACAAATCGCTTTTGGAAAGCAGGACAAGAAGACAATATTTTCAACCCCATTCCTATTCCCAGCCTCCGAGGGGTCAGTAAAACTGCTCCTTACGGCATGACGTTAAACGTACCCTCCCTTGATGCCTTTACAAGTCATGTCATGACGGATGAATTTGGTGCACCCTTTCCCAGTAAAGGTGTTTTAGATGCTCTTGTCAGCTATATGAACCAGTTAGAAACTAAGCAATCTGTAGACAAGTACATACATGTAGGTACGCCACGAATTCCAGATCTTTTGGACCTTTTAGCCGATCCGTTAAAACGTCAGGATGTATCAGAATTTGGATTGCGGGCAGATTTGATTAAAGAAGAGTTCGGGCGCCAAGCGAGCGATCAGAACAGGCCAAAATTAACAATAGCAGCTCTAAGCATCAGTAAAATTGCGTCTAAAATGGCAAAAGACCCAATTATTACTAACCGGGCCTTTATAAAATTGAGAGAACTATTTTCTAAAAAATAGGACTAGTACCACATTAAGTGAAACAACTTAATAAGCGTATTCCTTGAAAACCGGATCAATGCTGCCACCCCATTCACCATTATATTTTGCCAACATTTCTTCGGCAGGTGTTATCCCGGTCTCAACCGTAGTTTTTAAAGCGTTCAAGAAATGTGTTTCATCTTCACCGAAGCTATCCAGTTTCTTACGTGCCTTCAGGCCTGCGCTCGATATTTCCAGAATATCCCTCGCCAAATCCCTAACCGTGCGCCCATCAGGTGTCTTGGTATGCATTGCACCTTTAATAACACCGTCACGAAGCAATTGCCTCTCTTCCGTATTCCATCCTTTGACAAGGCTCCATGCAGCTTCCAAAGCAGCATCATCATAAAGCAGCCCCACCCAAAAGGCCGGAAGCGCACAAAGGCGACGCCAAGGACCGCCATCAGCGCCTCGCATTTCCAAAAACCGTTTCATTCGAACTTCTGGAAACAAAGTTGTCAAATGATTGTCCCAGTCAACAAAATTTGGTTTTTCACCGGGTAGACCTGGCAATCGTCCATCCAGAAAGTCGCGAAAAGACTGCCCTGACACGTCAATATATTCACCATTGCGGTAAACGAAATACATGGGGACATCTAATGCATAATCCACATACCGCTCATAAGAAAAGCCGTCTTCGAAGACAAAAGGCAGCATTCCAGTACGGTCTGGATCGGTATCTGTCCATATATGGCTACGGTGGCTCAAATGTCCATTTGGCGCCCCTTCTGTAAAGGGAGAATTGGCAAAAAGAGCTGTCGCAATTGGTTGCAATGCAAGGGATGTTCTGAATTTCTTGACCATATCCTGCTCTGAACCATAGTCCAAATTCACTTGAACCGTACAAGAGCGGAACATCATATCGAGCCCATGCTGGCCTCGCGTAGGCATATAACTTTTCATGATGCCATAACGGCCCTTAGGCATTATCGGAGTTTCATCAACAGTCCATTTTGGGCTAAACCCGAGACCGAGGAAACCGACACCTATTTCATCGCCGATTTCACGTACTTGCGCCAGATGGGTATGGACCTCTGTACATGTCTCGTGAAGCGTGCTTAGTGCGGCACCAGAGAGCTCCAATTGTCCGCCAGGCTCCAAACTCACAGAATATCCGTTCATGGTAAGCGCAATAACATTGCCCCCTTCCATTTCAGGCTTCCATCCAAAGCGCTGCAATCCGTTAAGCATTGCCTGAATACCACTTGGCCCTTCATAAGGCAGGGGCTCAAGGGTCTCTAAGTTAAAACCAAACTTTTCGTGTTCGGTACCAATGAGCCAATTATCTTTTTCTTTATTGCCACTTTCAGCAAACTCGACAAGTTGTGCCTTATTCTCGATTTCGGTCGTCATATCGCTAGCCGTTCCGGACATACTTTTTCCTTCACAATATTTTGGCCGAAATCTGCGCCCATCCGCCGACCATTTTTTCTTGAATTTATTGATACTTTAAAATGCTTCAAGTGAAATCTAAAAAAATAAGTGATTTTACCTATATTTTTTTAGTTCCTAAGTAGAAAATTCGGTTATCTCCAATCACCACAGACAGCCTGTAGCAGGCTCAAAGCGGATATAACTGCCGTTTCAGCACGCAATATCCTTGGTCCCAAGCAAATAGCGTGAGCCTGATCACAGGATAGGATCTTCGTTCTCTCTTCATCTGAAAATCCACCTTCAGGACCGATCAGAACGGCAAACTTTTGATACTCCGCCAATTTGGATAAAATAGAGATCGCCCCACCCTCTGCCAATCTTTCATGGCAAAAAATGAGCATTCGATCTTCCTCCAACAGATCCAGTGCTACATTCAGTTTCTGAGGATCAGCTATATCAGGAATGGATATCCGCTCGGATTGTTCTGCAGCTTCAATCACCTGCAATCGCATTTTGTCTCTGCGAATTTTATCCGAATTAGTCCGTAAAGTTTGAACTGGCGTTATCTGGCTCACTCCCAACTCGGTCGCTTTTTGAACAATCATCGCATTTTGGGTTTTCTTAACTGGGGCAAACAACAGTTGGATATCTGGCCCTGCTGTTTGAGGACGTGTTTGTTCCTTCAAGTGGACAAGGGCCAAGTTCTTTTTAATTTCCTGAATCTGACCAATCCATTCGCCGTCTCGTCCGTTAAATAAGATCAAACTATCATCAACGCCTTGTCGCATAACGGTCCCTACATAATGCGCTTGTGGTTTATCCAACACCACGCCGCCATCTTTGGTAAGGTCTGCATCAATAAACAGTCTGACTGAATGCTGTTTCTGTGCCATGTTCTTCTTAAACCCTCTAAAAGTCCTCTTTCTGGACATATAACGTCAAACGATCATTGAAGTCATCTTGTCATTCAGGTAATCCCTTATCTTAATGATCTTTTTATAGGTGCGGAATGGGCAAAACCCCAGAAAACAATCAAGATAAGATAATTGCCGACGCAAGCCGACAAAATTGGGTAGATGCCTATGCACCTGATTTTGTGCAGCCCTATTTTAAATTGTCACGTTTTGACCGCCCTATAGGGACCTGGCTTTTGCTTTTCCCTTGTTGGTGGGCAATTTCCCTTGCAAGTCCTGTTGGAACGTATCCGGATGCGGGCCTATTTATCTTATTTGCCATCGGTGCCTTAGTCATGCGCGGCGCAGGCTGTACGCTCAATGATATTGCTGACAGGCATTTCGACGGCATGGTAGAACGCACGAAGAAACGCCCTATTCCAAGTGGTCAAGTAAGTGTATTCCAAGCGTTCATTTGGTTGGGCTTTCAGTGCCTTATTGGCCTAGCAGTTTTACTTCAATTAAACGTCACCGCAATCTTCGTCGGGGCTGCTAGCCTTATTCTTGTAGCGATTTATCCATTCGCTAAACGCTTTACTTATTGGCCACAATTGTTCCTGGGTCTTGCCTTCAATTATGGGGCTTTGCTGGGATGGGTTGCGGTTACGGGAGAATTATCCTTAGGCGCTGTCCTTTTATATGTCGCCGGCATCAGTTGGACACTCGGTTACGACACAATTTACGCTCATCAAGATAAGGAAGACGATGTGTTAATTGGCGTCAAATCAACTGCATTAAAATTTGGCTCAAAAACCGGGGATTGGCTCTTTGGTTTTTATCTCTTCACGGTTTTTGCCATAATACTTGCTGGTTGGTTTTCAGACGCTTATGTTCTCTTCTACATTGGGATGGCGGGTGCCGGAACGCATCTTTTATGGCAGTTGAAGTATTTGGATATTGATGATGGAGATCGATGTCTGATGCTCTTTAAATCCAACAAAACATTTGGCGCAATTGTGTTGTTCGCCATCGTCGCTGGCAAATTCAATATGCTGGCTTGAGGAAACAATTTATGTCGTATTCATCCCTCAGAGATTTTATGGACCTTCTGGAAAAAGAAGGAAAACTTGTCCGTGTGAGCGAACCTGTCTCCACCAATCTCGAAATGACAGAAATCCAAACCCGACTTTTAGCAGAAGACGGCCCGGCCGTTTTGTTTGAAAACCCTATTACCGAAAATGGCGAACCAGCATCAATGCCGGTATTGGTCAACCTGTTTGGCACGGTTGATCGCGTAGCAATGGGTATGAACCGCGAACCACACGAGTTGCGCGGAGTTGGAGAGACACTCGCCTTCTTACGTCAACCAGAACCGCCAGAAGGCATAAAAGAGGCAATGGGTATGTTGCCGGTCTTAAAGACTGTGATGGCCATGCGTCCCAAAACCGTCCGTTCTGCCCCCTGCCAAGAGGTCGTTCTAACTGGAGATGACGTCAACCTGGATGATTTGCCTATTCAAATTTGTTGGCCGGGAGAACCGGCGCCGCTTATTACTTGGCCTCTAGTCGTCACAAAAGGCCCAGGGGATGATAAAAGTGACGATTATAATCTCGGCATTTATCGAATGCAGAAGCTCGGGCGCAATAAAACCATTATGCGCTGGCTGAAGCATCGGGGCGGGGCCCAACATTTCCAACGTTGGGGCAAAGAGAAAGCAGAACCTTTGCCCGTTGCTGTGGTTATTGGCGCAGATCCCGGAACAATTTTAGCAGCAGTAACCCCCATCCCTGATAATCTTTCTGAATATCAATTTGCCGGATTACTGCGCGACAAAAAAGTGGAATTGGTTGATTGCAAAACTGTACCGCTAAAAGTCCCAGCGACTGCCGAGATCGTCCTTGAGGGATATGTGTCCCTTGATGAGTATGAAGACGAAGGGCCTTACGGCGATCACACGGGTTATTATAATTCCGTTGAAAAATTCCCCGTATTCACCATCACGGCCATTACAAGGCGAAAGAAACCCATCTACCTTTCCACCTTCACAGGACGCCCGCCTGATGAGCCAAGTGTGTTGGGAGAAGCATTGAACGAGCTATTCATTCCGCTTATCCAACAACAGTTTCCAGAAATTGTTGATTTTTGGCTTCCTCCTGAAGGATGTAGTTATCGTATTGCTGTGATTTCCATGAAGAAGGCATATCCCGGGCATGCAAAACGGATCATGATGGGTGCCTGGTCTTTCCTCCGGCAATTTATGTACACGAAATTCCTTATTATTGTGGATGACGATATTAATGCCCGTGACTGGAAGGATGTTATGTGGGCTGTATCGACGCGCATGGATCCTGTTCGTGACATTACGACCATTGAGGGCACGCCTATTGATTATCTCGACTTCGCATCACCCGAATCTGGACTTGGCGGAAAGCTCGCACTCGATGCCACCAACAAAATCGCCCCAGAGACTAAACGCGAATGGGGAGAGAAAATTGAAATGGATAGTGAAGTTGTATCCAAGGTTAGCGACATCTGGGATCAATTAGGCTTGCCCGGCTCGGGTAAACCTATTTGGAAATGATCGGACAGTGAAATAATGATTGCCGATCCTTTATTTTATCTAATCGCAGTTCCGGCCATTTTGCTTATTGGTATTTCCAAGGGAGGAATGGCTGGATCACTCGGTATGCTTGGCGTGCCGTTAATGACAATCATGATCCCACCAGTTCAAGCGGCCGCGATAATTTTACCCATTCTTTGCTTGATGGATATTTTTGGGCTTATTGCTTACCGACGGAATGCAGATTGGAAAAATCTAAGTTACCTTCTTCCCGGAGCCCTTGTAGGCATTGGTGTAGGGACGCTTCTTTTTCAACATCTAAACGAAGATATGGTTCGGATTTTTCTTGGTGCTATTGCAGTAATTTTTACATTAAATTATTGGCTGGTACCTGCACCAGAAAACAACAAATCGGGTCCAAACCTTATAAAAGGAAGTTTTTGGGGGACGATTTCTGGTTTCACAAGCTTTGTGGCGCATGCTGGTGGGCCGCCCATTCAATTTTATATGCTCCCACAAAAAATCGACAAAACCCTGTTTGTAGGTACTAGTATCTGGTTTTTCCTTGTTGTGAATTATGTAAAACTGATCCCTTATGCGTATCTTGGGCAATTTTCTACTGAAAATCTAGCAACCTCAATGGTTCTATTTCCCCTCGCCCCCATTGGGATTTGGCTCGGTGTAAAAGCACTCAAATATTTACCAGAGAAATTATTCTACAAAATCGCTTATTTATTGCTGTTTGTGACCGGTTCAAAATTGTTATTGGACGGAATAAATGGCCTTTTCAACTTTTTCTGATTTCATTCTGCTTCACCACTCCTTAGATTAAACTTAATCGCAACTGAACATATCTGTCGGGAACCCATGGCTGATTACAAAGCAAACGAGCAAAATTCACTGAATATTCTGGATGATTTGATCAAAAAGGCCCGAAATAAAGGCGCTGATGCTGCTGATGCCGTTCGGGTTCAAGGCGCGTCAACAAACGTCTCCTTTCGACTTGGTGAAATTGAAGAGATTGAAAGATCAGAAGCGCATGATCTTGGCCTTCGTGTTCTCATCGGAAAACAACAAGCCTTTGTCTCCTCTAACGATACAGATGATGGTGTACTGGATCACCTAGTGGATCGCGCTATTGATATGGCAAAGAACATGCCTGAAGATCAATATTGCGGCCTTGCCGACCCCTCGCTTCTAGCAAAGAGCATCCCCGAACTTGATCTCTTTGATACCACAGAGATTAGCGCCGATGAGCTAGCCGATCGGGCAAAGCAAGCTGAAGAAGCAGCCCTTCAAGTTGAAGGTATTACAAACTCAGAAGGCGCGAGCGCATCTTTCGGACATTCGTCCATTGCTCTTGCAACCTCTGGGGGGTTTCGCGGGTCTTATTCATCTTCCAGCCATTCGGTTGGTATCTCTGTGATTGCCGGTGAAGGCACGGGAATGGAGCGGGACTATGATTTTGACAGCCGCCGTCATTTCGGCGACTTGCGTACACCAGCCGATATCGGTGCCGTCGCAGGGGAGAGAACGGTTAAGAATCTAAATCCACGCAAAATGCCGAGCGCCAATGTACCTGTTGTTTTTAGCAATCGAGTATCCAACAGCCTTCTAGGTCATTTTGCGGGCTCTATCTCCGGTGCATCTGTTGCCCGTGGAACCAGTTTCCTAAAAGATCACATGGGCAAAGCCGTCTTTGCAGACGGGGTAAATATAATTGATGATCCCCATAGAGTTCGAGGTGCAGGATCAAAACCTTTTGATGGTGAAGGCGTTGCTAATCAACGGCTCAATTTGATTGAAAGTGGGTCGCTTACCTCTTGGATCCTGAATTCATCCACAGCGGAACAGTTGGGCCTCACGTCAAATGGCCGCGCTTCCCGCGGGACCACCTCACCTCCAGGCTCCGCCACCACAAATTTATACATGGAAGCTGGAAAAATCAGCTTGTCGGATATGATTAAAGATATCAAATCTGGCTTGTTTGTTACGAGTTTGATTGGTATGGGCGTGAATGGCATAACCGGCGATTATAGCCGCGGGGCGTCGGGTTTCTGGATTGAAAACGGTGAAATTGTTTTTCCTGTGTCCGAACTTACCATTGCTAGCAACCTTAAAGACATGTTTAAGCAATTAACGCCCGCTGACGACCTGGAGTTCAAATTTGGTACAAATGCCCCGTCTTTGCGTATCGAAGGAATGATGGTAGCGGGCACGTGACACATCCTTACACAGATGAATATAGTGAACTGATCAACTCGGTCAGACATGCAGGTACAATTGCGCTGAAATATTTTAAAAGCGATTTAAAAAGCTGGGAGAAGAACCCCGGCGACCCCGTAAGTGAAGCTGATCTTGCTATCGACACCTATTTAAAAGAACATCTTTTAACAACCCATCCGGATTACGGATGGTTGTCGGAAGAGACCGTAGATAATCCCTCGCGTTTGGGCAAATCCAGAGTTTGGATCATTGACCCCATTGACGGCACACGGTCTTTTATTGCAGGAAAGCCCGAATTTACAGTCTCGGCCGCTCTTGTTGAAGATGGGAAGCCTGTTTGCGCGGTTGTGTTCAACCCCGTAACAGAAGAATTCTATGAAGCTGTTGTTGGGTTTGGATCCTTTCTGAATGGTCAAAAATTGATATGTAGCCCGAATGACACTTTGAAAAATACAAAACTTCTAGCCAGCAAGAAAGCCTTTGAATGGCATAAGTGGTTAAAAGAAACCCCCGACGCAGATTTCAGCCACCTAAATTCAATAGCCTATAGGATTGCAAAGGTAGCATCGTGTGACTTTGATGCGAGCTTGTCTCTCTCCCCTAAAAGCGATTGGGATATTGCAGCCGCGGATCTAATCTTATCAGAAGCCGGCGGCATATCCACGACAAGTAAAGGTGAGCCGCTGACCTACAATCAGACGGCGCCAATCCATGACACGGTGATCTCATCAGGGATGGCATTGCACCCGGCGCTTATGAAACTACTGAAGGATTTTACTCCTAACAGTTAGCCATTTTTTCACCACTTCAAAACATAAATCAGGGCTATATATGCCCAGTAGTTTGAAAGAGATTCCATGATAATCAGTACTCAGATTTTGCGTATCCTTGCTGTGTTTATTCTCGCGTTTTCGTTAAGTGCATGTGGAAGCACTTGGGAAGGCGTAAAAAATGATGCTAGCAAAAACCTGCAAAAAACGGGCGATGCACTCAATAAAGCAGGTAAGAAATTAAAAACAGACTAATTACTGCTTTGGCATCTGACCCAAAAGCAATTGAGGGTCCAGTCGTTCCTTAAACCAGTTTAGACGCCAATCAAGGTGAGGCCCGCTTGCTCTGCCTGTGGCCCCAACCTCACCGATTTTTGTCCCTTGAGGGACGAAAACGCCGGCAGAAACACTCAAACTGGATAGATGAGAATAAACGGAGACCAGGCCGTGCCCATGATCAATCATGATCGTTCCGCCTGTGTAATAAAGGTCCTCTTCCGCCATGCGAACCAGTCCGTCAGTGGATGAGTAGACTGGTGTTCCCACAATCGCGGCCACATCCAATCCGAAGTGAGGTCTCTTTGGTATATTATTTAGAATGCGTTGGCTTCCATATACGCCACTAATTCTGCCTATTGCAGGCCATTTCCAACCAGAAAGAAACCATTCATCAGGTGTGTCTATGGAACGCAGCCGAGCAATTTCCCCATTTTCGCGTCTGATACGCTTTAAAAACTTCTCACTGGGGGTCACTTTTGCCGCCGGCAATCCGTTTATCTTTTCAGTGGAATATTCTCGTTTTTTGATATTTAAAATGCGAACAAGTTTGCTACCGTCATCAAAGGTCGCGGTCAGGTTTGCTGTCTCCTTGAAATCACGCCCAAAACCAATAACGAAGCGTCCGGCGTCAGAGACACGTACTTTTTTCCCTTCAAATCGAACATCAGCAGAGGGATCTGTTGTTCCCATCACCAGACCGCCCTGGATCATATTTCCGGACAATTTTACTTCGGCAGCTGTGAGCGATGTAGGAATAAGGCAAAGGACAAATACCACAATTTTTATCACAATAATGATCCTTGTTCTGGCTTACTTGAATGTATCGGTTTCTTCTTTTTCTTTGAGAGCAGCGCTCCGCCCGATCCAAAAAGTGCCACTGCGTCCCCATCCTTGAATTGCACAGAGAAGGATTGCCCAGCTTTCGTTTTTTTAACAGTGGAGATCACCTGTCCATTTTCGTCCTTCACGATGCTATATCCACGGAACAAAACCCGCTTGAAGGATAAACTTTCCAGCATGCGCGCGGTCGCACTTAACCGATCCGCAGCCCGTTGCCCATAAGCAGTAATAGCCCTGTTCATTCTGCCCTCAAAATTTTGTGTTTTATCTTGATGCTGGGCAATTACACGTGTCAAAACCTCAGGTCGCAATCGTGCTTGAACGCCCATAAAGTTCTGAGCTTTAAGCTGCTGAGCGTTGGTAACCGACTGTCTCAAACGACTTTCCAAATGATCAAGATGCTGAATTTTCTCAGCAATCATTGATTGGGGATCTCGAAGTCCCCTTGATAAGCCTTGGAAGCGCTCCCTCTTCTCTCCTAATGTTCGTCGGAGTCCCTGGCGCATTCTGCGATCCAAGTCGTCAGCATAAGCAAGCAGTTCAGATCTGACGGGAACCGCCATTTCAGCAGCAGCTGTAGGCGTTGGTGCCCGTTTATCAGAGACAAAATCAATAAGGGTTGTGTCTGTTTCGTGCCCTACTGCAGAGATAAGAGGGATACGGCTTGCCGCGGCCGCTCGGACGACTTCTTCCTCGTTAAATGCCCATAAGTCTTCAAGACTTCCTCCGCCCCGTGCAACAATAAGGAGATCAGGTACGGGAATATCTCCGTCTACAGGCAGTTCATTAAAACCGTTAATAGCACTAGCGATTTGAGCGGCCGCACTCTCCCCCTGAACAAGAACAGGCCAAAGGAGAACATGAGTTGGAAAGCGATCCCTCAAGCGATGCAATATATCTCGAATCACTGCACCTGTTGGAGAAGTAACCACCCCGATTACTTTTGGCAGGTAAGGCAGCTGTTGTTTTTTTTCCGGCGCGAACAATCCTTCCGCTGCCAATTTTCGCTTTCTCTCTTCCAGCAACGCCATGAGGGCGCCAACGCCAGCAGGCTCCATGGCTTCGATAACAATCTGATACTTTGATCGTCCGGGATAGGTTGTCAATTTCCCGGTACAAATAACTTCAAGGCCATCCTCTGGACGAAAAGATAGCTTTTGGGCAGTTCCCTTCCACATTATTCCGTCTAAAACAGCCTTTTCGTCTTTCAACGCAAGATAGACATGCCCAGAAGCTGCTCGCTTTAACCCTGAGATTTCGGCCCGAATGCGCACATGAGCAAACTGGTCTTCCACGGTACGTTTCAGTGCACCACTTAACTCAGATACGGTGTATTCATGAATGTTGGACATTCCAGGTTTTTGGTCTGTTTTTTTGGAATCTGACACTTCTTGCCTATAGATTATTTATATCGGTCATTCTCTATGCTACAAACTCTACACTTTCCCATAGGGACAACGAAACAGGAAAATAGTGCACAGCAAAATGAATGTATTGGTAATTGGCGCAGGCGGCCGTGAACATGCCCTTTGTTGGGTATTAAGCAAATCCCAGGAAATTGACACCCTTTACTGTGCGCCGGGTAATGGTGGCATTGAAGAAATCGCGACCTGTATTCCTTTGAATGGTGAGAATTCGAGTGAAGTTATCGAGTTTTGCCAAAAAAATTCGATTGGTTTCGTTGTCGTTGGTCCAGAAGCGCCTCTCGTCTCAGGTCTTGTTGATGATTTGGCCAATGCGGGCATCGAAAGTTTTGGCCCCCGTGCCGCAGCAGCTGAACTGGAAGGCTCGAAAGGTTTTATGAAGGACCTTTGCCGCGACTATAATATTCCAACGGCATCCTATGAGCGATTTTCAAGCGCAACTCCTGCTAAATCCTACTTGCAGGATCAAAGTCTTCCCATCGTTATCAAGGCCGATGGTATTGCTGCTGGAAAAGGCGTCATAATAGCGACATCTGTGGAAGAGGCTGAGACCGCTATTGACGATATATTTGGCGGAATGTTTGGCGGTGCCGGCACTGAAATCGTTATTGAAGAATTTATGCAGGGAGAAGAAGCAAGTTTCTTTGTTCTGACGGACGGCAAAGACATCCTCCCCCTTGCCACAGCACAAGATCATAAACGGGTTGGGGATGGCGATACAGGCCCAAATACAGGAGGTATGGGTGCTTATTCCCCCGCCCCTGTAATGACAGATAGCATGGTGCAAACTGTATTGGATACGATTATCGAACCAACGGTTGCGGCCATGAAAGATAAAGGAGCGACCTACACAGGTGTCCTTTATGCCGGATTAATGATCACAAAAGACGGCCCCAAACTTATTGAATATAACGTGCGCTTCGGTGACCCTGAATGTCAGGTTCTATGTGCACGCCTTGATTCAGATTTACTACCAGCCCTTCAGGCCACGGCTAACGGCACTCTTAGAGACATCTCCCTTGCGTGGAAAAAAGATCCGGCCCTAGTGGTGGTGATGGCTGCGGACGGATATCCGGCCAATTACGCAAAGAATACGGAAATTCAGGATTTACAAAAAGCTTCTGCCGTTGATGATGTAACTGTCTTTCATGCGGGCACAAAAAAAGCAGGCGATCAGCTTTTGTCAACTGGGGGTAGAGTGCTTGGCGTTACAGCGACGGGGAAGACTGTAAGCGATGCACAAAGAAAGGCATACGAAGCTGTAGAACAAATAAACTGGCCAGAAGGCTTTTGCCGTACCGATATTGGATGGCAGGCGGTTGAGAGAGAAAAATAGAAAAAACAAAACAGGGAAATAACCATGTCGACTTCATCGTCTGATTTTTCAGGAACAATGGATATACAAGAGCGACTTCAGTTCGATAAGAAAGCGCTTGAAGCTTATATGAGAGATCATGTGGAAGGGTTTGAAGCTCCACTTGAAGTCAGCCAATTCAAGGGCGGTCAGTCCAACCCCAGCTACATGCTTGTCACCCCATCCAGAAAGTATGTTCTGCGGCGTAAGCCCCCAGGAAAACTTTTACCGTCAGCTCATGCGGTTGACAGAGAATATAAGGTATTATCTGGTTTGGCTGGAACAGGCGTACCTGTCCCACGCACCTTTTGTCTTTGCCAAGATGAGACTGTCATCGGCACAATGTTCTACATCATGGATTTTGTAGATGGTGATATCGAATGGGATCCAGCATTACCTCATTTCTCGAATGAGCAACGAGCGACAGCCTTCGATTCGATGAACGCTTCATTGGCGTCCCTCCACAAAGTCGATTATAAAGCCGCCGGTTTGGAAGATTTCGGGAAATCATCAGACTATCTCGCCCGCCAGATTGGGCGTTGGTCAAAACAATACAAAGCCTCAGAGACTGAAAATATTGAAGCGATGAATAATTTGATTGAATGGCTTCCAAAGAATATCCCTGAGGGAGATGAGACGTCAATCGTCCATGGTGATTACCGCTTGGACAATACGATTTTGGATCGCAATAGCAAAAATGTCATCGCCATTCTAGATTGGGAATTGTCCACGCTCGGCCATCCCTTGGCAGATTTTTCGTATCATTGTATGACTTGGCGGTTAGAGCCTGAACTGTTTAGAGGTCTAGCTGGATTGGATTTACCCTCTTTAGGCATTCCAACCGAAGAAGAATATGTTTCCTTATATTGCACGCGCACTGGCCGAGATAAAATTGATAACTGGGACTTTTACATGGCATACAACATGTTCCGGCTATCGGCTATTTTACAGGGCATTATGGGCCGCGTCGTTGATGGTACAGCATCCAGCGCCCATGCAAAAGAAATGGGACAGCGGGCAAAACCCCTTGCTATAAAGGGTTGGGAACAGGTTGAACGAATTTTAAAGAAATAACAGGCCTAAGATAATATAAAAACAAGAAAGGACTGGTACCTTGAGCGACAATGACGAAATTATTCCAGTGCGGGAGGCACACAAATTTGACGAAGGTAAATTCGTCGAATATCTAAAATCCAACGTTGACGGCTTCTCGGGCCCGCTAACAATAAATCAATTTGAGGGAGGGCAATCAAACCCGACCTTTTTACTTCACACGCCGGACCAAGATTATGTCATGCGGAAGAAACCCCCGGGAATTCTATTACCCTCCGCTCACGCCGTTGAGCGGGAATACAAAATCATGTCTGCGCTGCAGACCACTGATGTACCTGTAGCGAAGACTTTTTGCCTTTGCGAAGATGCGGACATTATTGGAACCCCCTTTTACGTCATGGAAAAAGTAGAAGGCCGGATTTTTCGACAACCAAAAATTCCAGATATGGATCCATCCGAACGCTCTGCAATTTATGACGCAATGAACGATACCCTCGCAAAAATGCATAATGTTGATGTTGATGCGGCGGGCCTTGGTGATTTCGGTAAAAAAGGAAGTTATTTCGAACGGCAAATTGGCCGCTGGACGAAACAGTATCGTGCGTCGGAGACAGATGCGGTCGAGCCTATGGAAAACCTGATAAAATGGCTCCCTGAGAATATGCCTGAAGACGGCGTCTCAACCATTTGCCACGGTGATTACCGCCTTGAAAACATGATCATTCACCCGACAAAGCCGCAAGTATCTGCTGTTTTGGATTGGGAATTATGCACTTTAGGCCATCCGCTAGCAGACCTTGCCTATAACTGCATGACTTATCACTTTATGCATCCGGCGTCTGGTGGATTAGTTGATATCGATCTACAAGCCTTAGGTATTCCCACTGAACAGCAATATATAGATGCCTATTGTCGTAGAACCGGTCGGGACGGCATTGAAAATTGGGAGTTTTATATCGCATTCTCATTTTTCCGTCTCGCTGCAATTGTGCAGGGCGTCTACAAACGCGGATTGGACGGCAATGCCAGCTCTGCGCGGGCAACACAATATGGCGCATTTGCTCAAATGCTCTCAATGTTGGGCTGGAGCAAGGTTCAAAATAAATAAAAGAGCAGAGTTCGGTATAATTAAAAGGGCTGGGAGGAATTCCAGCCTATTTTTCTGCGCCTTTGACACGCAAGTCCATCCAGCTTTGCAAGCATTCGCCTGTATCCATGACGGCTCCAGCAGCTCCACCTAGGCCTTTAACACCTGATACGCCTGCAGATTCCACAAGTTCCTGAGTCATCCATTCACATGGATCAAGGCTTTCATACCGATATAAAAAACCGGTTACCACGACGACAACAGCAAATGTTGTCCATCCAACAGTCTTGAGCATAAAAATGTCCTAAGAAATACCTACGAGCAGAAGCCGCTTGTATATAAGACTGATTTACCAGATGCAAAGTAAATCATTGATTTATCGATAAACACCAAGCCCCACGCAGCTGCATGGGGCTTGATTTTAACTATCGATATGGTTCTAGTCGTACATTAGCTGTATTTTTTCAGCTCAAGGCGCCCGATCTGATTGCGATGAACTTCATCTGGACCATCGGCTAAACGAAGTGTCCGTGCACCGGCATACGCAGAAGCCAGACCAAAGTCACTTGTCACACCGCCGCCGCCATGGGCCTGAATTGCCCAGTCAATGATTTCACAGGCAATATTCGGTGCAACAACCTTAATCATTGCAATCTCAGCTTTCGCAGCTTTATTGCCAACTGTGTCCATCATATACGCTGCTTTGAGTGTAAGAAGACGCGCTTGCTCAATTTTGGCACGAGATTCAGCAATCCGTTCCAGTGTCACAGTTTGTTCCGACACAGGCTTACCAAAAGCAACGCGAGATTTTACGCGAATACACATTTTTTCCAGGGCGCGTTCAGCAACACCGATCAGGCGCATGCAATGGTGAATGCGTCCGGGGCCAAGCCGCCCTTGTGCGATTTCAAACCCGCGGCCTTCGCCAAGTAAGATGTGATCGGCAGGAACCCGAACATCCTTAAACTCAACTTCCGCATGACCATGAGGGGCATGATCATAACCAAAGACAGGCAGATAACGTTTTACTGTAATGCCAGGTGTATCCATAGGAACAACGATCATTGACTGCTGGTTGTAAACAGATGCTGATTTATCTGTTTTACCCATGAAAATCAGGACCTTGCAACGAGGATCCATTGCACCTGATGTCCACCATTTACGGCCATTGATCACATACTCATCGCCATCACGCGCGATGTCAGATTCAATATTTGTCGCATCAGATGAGGCAACAGCAGGCTCAGTCATAGCAAAAGCAGAGCGGATTTCACCGTTAAGCAAAGGAACGAGCCATTTTTCTTTTAAGTCCTCATTCGCATAGCGTTCGAATACTTCCATGTTGCCGGTATCGGGTGCAGCACAGTTAAAAACTTCTGGCGCAAAAGATACACGACCCATAATTTCGCAAAGAGGCGCATATTCAAGGTTCGTAAGGCCTGCACCACGATCGCTTTCAGGCAAGAAAAGATTCCAAAGGCCAGCTTCTTTAGCTTTGACCTTGAGCTCTTCAATAATAGCCGTTGGCTCCCAACGGTCACCTTCATTCACTTGCTCTTCAAATACATCTTCATTTGGATAAACATGTTCATCCATAAACGCCTGTACGCGCGCTTGAAGGTCCTTGACCTTGTCAGAATATTCGAAATTCATTTTTTTCCCTTTTTATTGTTTTCTTTTGCTTCTTATTTTTCTCTTTTGCATTTATCGCCGGGAGGCGAAAAAATCTTTTAAAAGCCGAGCAGCTTTTTTCTCTTCCAAGCCACCATACACTTCCGGTTTATGGTTGCATGTAGAATGGTCATATATACGCGGCCCATGTTCAACGCCGCCACCTTTTGGATCAAATGCTCCAAAATAAAGCCGACGAATTCTTGCAAGTGATATTGCTGCGGCACACATAGGGCATGGTTCCAGAGTCACATACAGATCACAATCGACAAGCCGTTGGCTACCAACCATATTTGCTGCAGCGCGAATTGCAAGCATTTCAGCATGCGCTGTCGGATCATGACGCCCGAGCATTTGATTGCCATTTGTTGCAACAACACGCCCCGTCTTGGAATCGACAATAACGGCACCGACAGGAACTTCCCCCCGATGTGCAGAGATTTCTGCAGTATGAAGAGCATTTTCCATATAATTTGTAAGTTCAAAATCCATTATTATAAACTGACGCGAAGGGAGAACATCGTCAAGGGAGAACCCAAATTTCAATTTATTTAACCTATCCACCCTATCCTATTGAGTTGAAGCACCGACAAGCTTACAAGGGGATATGAAAAAACCTATTATCGGCATTACTATGGATTCGGAAGATCCTGGCGGCTATTCAAATATGCCTTGGTACGCATTGCGTCAGAACTATGCTGACGTAATTACCATGGCTGGTGGAATCCCTATTGCCCTGCCCCATGAGCCTGAACTCACTGAACATTATCTTGAGTTATTAGATGGCCTTGTCATTACCGGTGGCGCCTTTGATGTTGATCCAGCCATGTTTGGTGCATCCAGCCGTCATTCTACAGTCATAACAAAAGATAAACGGACGACGTTCGAAAAGAACATAACTGTAGCTATGCTTGGCGCAGATAAGCCTGTCTTGGGTATTTGTGGCGGACAGCAGCTTATGCATGTTATTTTGGGCGGCACTCTCATCCAACACATCCCAGATGAAGTGAATTCCGAAATTGCTCATGAACAACCTAATCCGCGAACGGAAGCTGGACATGATGTACTGGTGACTGAAGGCACACTTCTTCATAAAATTGTGGGCACTACGCGGTTTCCAGTAAATAGTGCTCATCATCAAGCTGCTAAAGATTACCCGGACAACATTATCATTAGTGCTGTGGCCGATGACGGTGTAATCGAAGGAATCGAAGATAGCCGATACCGGTTTTGCCTTGGTGTTCAATGGCATCCTGAATATCTCATATCTGATGGAGACCGAAAACTTATGGACGCGTTTGTACAAGAGGCGGCGAAAAATCAATGACTACGGAAACTGAAAAGAAAGAGCGCATTGCCAAAAGAATGGCCCGTGCAGGTCTTTGCTCCCGGCGAGATGCTGAACGGTGGATTGCCGACGGCCGTGTTGTTGTAAACGGCACCAAGCTGGATAGCCCCGCCTTCACGGTGTCAGAAACTGATACTATTGTGGTCGATGGCAAAGCTCTTCCAAAACTGGAACGACCGAGGCTTTGGCGTTATCACAAACCCCCTGGGTTGGTGACAAGCCACAAGGATGAAAAGGGCCGCGATACGGTTTTCGATAAATTACCCGATGACATGCCGCGGGTTATTTCTGTCGGGCGATTGGATTTGAATTCTGAAGGGTTACTGCTTCTGACGAATGACGGTGAACTTGCTCGCAAGCTTGAACTCCCCGCTACGGGATGGAAAAGAAAATACAGGGTGCGTGTCCACGGCCATCCCCGCTCAGGTGATGTTGCAAAACTTGGCCGTGGCTTAACGATTGATGGTGTGAAATATGACGCCATTGAAGCCACTCTTGATAGCTCAAAGGGCGCTAATTCGTGGCTTACAATTTCCCTGCGCGAAGGTAAAAACCGGGAAATTCGGAAAGTAATGGAGTATTTAGGATTTCGGGTTTTACGACTAATTCGTACCTCCTATGGCCCTCTTCAGCTCGGCGATTTGCCGGATGGTGAAATTGAAGAAGTGAAATCCAAAATTTTGCGGGATCAAATGGGTGTCGCTAGATTTGAAGAAGAACCTGAAGAAGACGAAACGGGTGGCAGAAGGCGCTCTACTTTAAAGGCAAAAGGCAATCCTCTCAAAGGAAAGCCCGCGTTAAAAGGAGCAGCCCGAAAAGAGAGAGATAATCGTGTTGCAAAAGGTAAAGGCCGCCCACCTAAAGGGAGAAACTCCTGATGCGTATTGTGGGGGGAGAATTTCGCGGAAAGCACTTGGCTTTCCCTGAAGATAAGCGCGTTCGTCCCACGGCAGATCGTATCCGAGAAGCTCTGTTTAATATTCTAGCCCATGGTGCTGATTATTCCACTGAAAACGGGCCTATGCCGAGGGGCTGCCGAGTTCTGGATATATTTGCAGGCACTGGCGCCCTTGGTGTAGAAGCTTTATCCCGCGGAGCGGAACATGTAACCTTTTTGGACAATCACCCTGAAAGCCTCAAACTCATTCGGCAAAATGTGGGCGCGATTAACGCACAACACAAATCAAACATCTTCAGCCGGAACGGTACAAATCCTGGACGCGCAGGTACCACTGTTGATCTTATATTGATGGATCCGCCTTATTCTCAAGAATTTGCAGCTCCAAGCCTTGAAGCTTTGCTTGCTGGCGGATGGTGTCATGAAAAAACGGTTATCGCGTTAGAGCTGGCAACAAAAGACAAATTCGATGCGCCTGAAGGATTTGAATTATTGGACCATCGTAAATATGGATCGACTAAACTCTATTTTCTAGGTATTTCCACCCATTAACACGGCTATTAATCAAGATCGGGAGCGATATGCCGATATTTGGAAAATTGCTGCTGTATCAACAATAGCCTTTGATCGAATTGTGGTGGGCTTGCCGTATCCAACAAGGGTTCGGTTAGGGGAGTAAAGGACGTATTTTGAAATTCAAAAGAAAGGCTCATACGAGGCCCTTTCGCATTTTCACCAAACGCCCCTCCCCAATGAATAAGATCTTGTGGCCAACCAAGGACAGATCCGGCAGCGACGGGAAGCGAGGTCGCAAAAGGCTCTAGCCTTTCGAGCGTCAACTCCTGCCCCGGCTCCAATTCTCCCTCTTGCTGTCGGGGTACGACAAACATGCATCCATTCTCTTCATCAACATGCGTCAAAGGAACCCATAGTGACAGGCTCATTAGTAGTTGATCCGGCCCCACGTTGAATACAGTTTCTGAATCGCAGTCTCTATGGGGTGGCCACCCTGTGGCCCCTGACGACCTCAAATGCCACGCCCAAAGATTTGGAAGCAAGGCATAATCCTCCCCCAAAAGATGGCTTATTAATAATCTAAGCTTTTCAAACAAAGCCCAAGATTGATCATAGATGTAGATATAAGCAGGTGGAATTCGAGCTTCATCGAGAATCTGCAAGGCACGTATCAATGGTTCAAGTTCTTGAATTTCAAAAACAGGAGGGATATTCAGATAACCCATTTCCCAAAATGCATCGGCAATTTCTGTTAGGCCCTCATCAGTAAATTGATAAGGTATAACTGAAAAAGAATGACCGATTGTAAGAGACGGGCAAAGCTTTTCCCAATCCTGCTTTGACAGATCAGGCATGCTGGCCTGCAACGAAGCCAGAAGACCATGCCCACTGAAAATTATAGCCGCCCAAAAATCCAGTTACATCGACAGCTTCACCAATAAAAAACAGACCCGGAACATTCTTGGCTTCCATGGTTTTCGAGCTCAAGGAGTTTGTACTCACCCCACCTGTCGTAACTTCAGCTTTTGCATAACCTTCAGTACCATTTGGTGTGATTTGGACATATTTTAGAGCTTGAACAATTTTTTGGATCACTTTGTCAGAACAATTTCCAAATTCAGGAAGATCCCCGGTCCCTTCAAGCAACTTATCCATCAAACGATTTGCCAAATAGTGTGACAAGAACTTAGAAACACTCCCCTTTGAATTCACTCGTCGCTGTTCTTTCAACGCCTGCTCCAAATCCTCGTCGGGCAAAAAATCAAGCTGGACCAATTGCCCTTCTCGCCAGAAAGAGGAAATTTGGAGAATAGCGGGGCCACTCACGCCTTTATGAGTAAAAAGGACATTTTCGCGAAAGCTTGTTTTACCTACCTTTACAACCACGTCGGCAGAAATCCCTGTAAGCCCTGAAAACCGCTGTTTAGTCGTATCATCAAAGGTAAAGGGAACTAGGCCTGGGCGTAATTCTGTGAGTTTCAAATCCCATTTCTTAGCTATCCGAAAGGCGAAATCATTGGCTCCCATTTTGGGAATAGACAGTCCGCCCGTTGCCATGACGACAGAGTTCGTTGAGAGTAGATCTGTTGTCGTCTCTACCTCAAAGTTTGAACTGGTTCCTTTTCTTACTTTCTCCGCACCGCTATTTGTCCAAATAGAAACGCCGACGCCTTCACATTCAGATACCAGCATTTCGACAATTTCAGACGCACTTCGGTCACAAAAAAGTTGGCCCAATTTCTTTTCGTGATACTTAATCTCATGTTGTGAGACCAAGCTCAAAAAATCTTGTTGATCGTACTGTTTAAAGGCCGATTTACAATAATGTTTGTTTTCAGAAACATATTTAGTGGGTCCGGCGAAAAGGTTTGTAAAGTTACACCGACCACCGCCGGAAATGAGTATTTTCTTTCCGACTTTATCTGCTTTTTCCAACAAAACAACGGATCGGCCGCGACGGCCCGCTTCAATTGCACACATCAAGCCCGCAGCACCTGCACCAATCACAACGACGTCCACTGTCTTATTTTTTAACTGCGGCATAGAAACCCATATCTGGTAAGAATTCCACGCCTTTTAACGGCAAAGGCAATAACTTTCAAGTAAGCTACGTAAATTACCGTCGGCCAAATAGCTTCTCAATATCCGATAGCTTTAATTCGACATAGGTAGGGCGGCCATGATTGCACTGCCCGGAATGAGGAGTTACTTCCATTTCCCGCAATAACGCATTCATTTCATCAATGGTTAAGCGGCGCCCAGCTCGGACTGAGCCATGGCACGCCATGGTCGCGAACACATCATCCAATCGATCTTTTAAAGCAAGGGCTGAATCAAATTCGGCCAAATCATCCGCCAAATCCTGAACAAGACCGCGAATATTACAGTCCCCCAACATCGCTGGTGTTTCTCGGATTACGACGGCACCATCACCGAATGGCTCCAGAACCAATCCAAGTTCAGCAAGCTCGTCTGATCGATCACAAAGACGACTTGCCGCCAGCTCATCCATCTCCACCACATCGGGTAGCAAGAGCATTTGGCGTTGAACAGATTTATCAGCGACAGCGCGCTTCATCCGTTCCATTACCAGCCGTTCGTGGGCCGCATGCTGATCGACCAGAACCATTCCGTCTTGTGTTTGAGAAACAATATACGTCTCATGCAATTGATTTCGTGCAGCCCCTAAAGGGTAAGATTGCAAATCTTTAACCTGTTGACTGGCCTCTTCTGTATTAGGGACCACAGTCGCCCCCGGAGCCATTTCGCCCCTATCATAAGGAGGTGCTGTTTCTGGAGTAATCAATGGGCTGTGATATTCTGCACTCTCTTCTGAAAGGCCCGGTGACGTTGCAGGCTGATGAACTTGAGTCCAGTTCCCATTCCCTTGAGCCGATGGCATCCTTGTTTGCAATGGCATCTGCAACGGTTGTGCCTGAAAGGATCCTAAAGCCTGCATTCCAACAGTTGATGATGCCCTGTGTCCATTTTCTGACAATGCCCCGCGAAGCGCGCCAACGATAAGCCCTCGAACTCCCCCAGAATCGCGAAAACGAACTTCTGCTTTTGCGGGGTGAACATTTACATCGACCTGATCGGCAGGCAATTCCAAAAATAAAGCCAAAAGGGGATGTCTATTACGGGCGAGAAGATCCATATAAGCACCGCGCACAGCCCCAACCAACAACTTATCTTTTACAGGGCGGCCATTTACAAACAAAAACTGCATAGTAGCATTGCCACGATTAAACGTCGGAACTCCGGCAAAACCCGACAACTGAACACCGTCCCTTAATGAATCAATCTTCAATGCGTTCTCAGCAAATTCCCGTCCCATAATCGCACCAAGTCGGTCAAGCCAGGCGTCAAACAGCTCGCCTTGCGCACCAGTTACTCGCAACGCGACGCGCTTTTCATCGGCAAGTGTAAAACCGATTGACGGATAGGCCATAGCAAGACGGCGCATAACATCAAGAGCAGCGCCGAATTCTGCCCGCTCGGTTTTTAGAAATTTTAGCCTTGCAGGTGTCGCAAAAAATATGTCGCGGACCTCAACACGTGTGCCTTGTTGGGCTCCGACAGGCTCAATTTCTCCTCGAACGCCGCCTTCAACAGATAGGGACCACGCGGTTGAATCATCTGCATTCCGACTGGTGATATTCATTCGACTGACAGAGGCGATAGAGGGAATTGCTTCCCCGCGGAAACCCAAATGCTGGATATGAACCAAATCTTCATCCGGTAATTTTGATGTTGCGTGACGTTCGAAACAAAGTTCCAATTCGTCACGGCTCATGCCCATACCATTATCGGAGACAGAGATTAAAGCTCTCCCGCCATTGCGCATCACCACGTCAATGCGAGTTGCTCCCGCATCAATCGCGTTTTCAACAAGCTCTTTCACTGCCGATGCAGGTCGCTCAACTACTTCACCTGCTGCAATTTGATTGACTATATTATCCGGTAACTTCCGGAGACTCATGTCTCACCTCTAAGATACATCTTCGTTAGCTTTTTCCCGTCTTCTACAGCCGGTTGATCGAAGGGATTAACGCCGAACAAATGACATGTAAAGATCGTCTCTAACATAAAATGCATCAAGAGAGCACCAAGCGTTTTCTCATCAAGCGCATCAATTTCGATGCATCGTAAATATTTTCCGCGACTAGCAAGGGTTGATGCAGTTGCAGCAGCTTCTGCATGCACCACATCACTGATACGATGATCCTTCAAATAATCAAGAGCCGGGTCATTATCAGCCAAACCGACGTCCATTAATGGACTAGTATCATCTTCTTTATTAATAATTAGCGTAAAAAATTTATCACTAGGACCATCAAGCCAAAGTTGCAACTGACTGTGCTGATCAATAGGTCCCAATGCATTAAGAGGCGTTGTCCCCAGTCCTTCTTTGCCGATACTCTCTGCCCACAATTGACGAAACCAATGCGTTAAAGGCTCCAACTGCTTAGCATAAGGCATAAGGACATTCTGATTGACTCCACAAACCTCGTGCAGGGCATGATGTAACGCCGCCCCTATTCGCGGTGGTGCCTCCGGATTTATCAAAGCATCATCAAGAACTTCTTGTGCGCCGGCCCGAACCGCTTTCATATCTATTCCTGCGATCAACGCAGGCAGGGCCCCCACCAGTGTCAAAACTGAATACCGCCCCCCTACATTGGGATCATGATCCAACCTACCGACTTTCCATTTGTCCGCAATCCGACCTAGCGGGTTGTCTCCGGGTTCGCAAATAACTATCACCTGCTGGCTAACAGCACTAGCCCCACCCAAATTGTTCAAGGCTTCGATGACAAGCAAACTTTGCGCAAGTATTTCGGGGGTCGAGCCTGATTTCGAAATTAACAGAAAAGCGGTTTTTGTTAATGCATCTCCCTGCAGATGGGGTGCCATAACGTGATAGTCTAAAGTATCCCAAAAATGTATTTTTGGACCATTCCCATTTTGCCTTAAACTTTCAAGCACTTGCGCGCCCAGAGAAGATCCACCGATACCAACAACAACCACGTTCTCAAAATCCCTATTTTTAAAGAATGATAATTGGGAGAGTTGCTGCAGATCTTTATTATCTTTTGGCAAATCTAGAACAGGAAGCCGGCCCTGCTCCTTCAACACTGAAAGCGTAGATGCGATCCCCTCTGATCGCGCTAAAGATTTACTGTAAGCGTTATAAACCCAGTCTGTCGGGTCTGTTGCATCTGAAAAACAGTTTTTGATTATTTGATTATATGCCATGAGACCTTTTTAAAATGCCAGAAGCCAAAATATACACGCTACTAAACACTACATTCCCTGACACTAACAAACCATTGAGACAGAGCCTACATTTTTCGAACCCTTTTAGAGAGAATTAAAGGCCTTCAGGTTTTCCAACAACAGTAACAATCATATTTTCAGGATTGATCAAGCGTTGCGCAACCCGAAGAATATCATCCAAAGTCACAGCATCTATTAATCCCGGCCGATCATTTAGATATCGCACGGGCAAATCAAAGAGCTGCATACTCACCATAATGTTTGCGATCTTCGAATTTGACGACAGGCGCAACGGGAAAGACCCGTTGATATATGTTTTTGCCGCGGCCAATTCATCAGCGGTTACGCCATCGTTCCGAATTTTAAGAAGCTCTGCCTTTAGAAGTCTTATAGCCTCCCCAGCGGATGCATTACTGGTTCCGAATCCGCCCAATTGTAATCCCGCATGGCGAAGGGGATACAGATAACTATAAACTGAGTAAACAAGGCCCCGTTTTTCTCGGATCTCTTTCGTCAGTCTTGATTCAAATCCGCCACCACCGACAATGTAATTGAGGATATAGGCAGCATAATAATCTGGATCATCCCGTTTAATGCCCGCACCGCCGAAAACAACAATGCTTTGGGGAATATCCTGTTCAATTATCTTTTCGCGTGTCTGGGGCATTGGCTTCACATCAGGAACATCCACCAAACGAGCCGCTTTTTGAACATCCGAAAATGTTTTATCAAGCAGTATACCTAATTCTTCTCTTCCAATATCACCGATCACAGCAACAACCATATTATCAAGTGCTATTTGATCATTTTTGAAACGAACCAAGTCTGTCTGCGTGATTGCTTTAACGGTCTCAATCACCCCTTCAGTAGGAACACTGTAAGGGTGGTTTGGAAAAGCAATTTCAAACCAAGCCCGTCCTGCCAAACTATTCGGATTTGATAATTTTCTATTTAGCCCGACAAGGATTTGATTGCGAATTCTCTCCACCGGTTCGGCATCGAACCGTGGACTAGTTAACGCCATGGAGAACAGACTAAACGCTTCTTCCCGATTATTGCTCAATGTTTTCAAACTTCCTTGAAAGCTGTCTTTCGAGGCATTGAATTTTAGAGAAATTGCGTTATCTGATAATCTTGTTTGGAAAGCTCTGCTATCAAAAGCACCCGCCCCCTCATCCATTGTGGAAGCCACTAGGTTAGCAAGTCCCGCTTTTTCAGCGGCTTCTAAACTCGATCCGCCCTTCCACGCGACTTCCATACTAATGATTGGAATTGACCTCTCTTCAACAAACCAGGCTTTAATACCACCTGGGCTGGTTATCTCCTGAATTTCTGTAGCTTTTACCGTATCAGGAGATATAGCCTTCAGCAGGAAAAGAAGGACAGTAAGAAGAGATAAAGTGCGCATTTGAGACATTATCTTGAACATCCTTATTCCTCCTCAGGCAAGAGCTTGCCGACAACAGACTGCCGCTCAACGAAGAGACGTTTAGTCGCTTCGTTCACATCGTCTAATGTTACTTTTGAAATTTGAGCTGGCCAATGAACCACGTTTTCAATATTTTCGCCGCTTGCTAACGCCCTTCCAAAAATATTGGCAGCTCCGCTAATGCTATCACGGGCATATATGGCTGCGGCCAATAATTGTTTTTTGGCACGCGCAACTTCTTCTGCGGTTACGCCTTCGCTCAAGACTTCGCCAATAACCCTACGAACGCCCTTTTCAAGCTTTTCCAATGAATGGCCATTTGCAGGACTGCCATAAAATGTAAACGTGGATGGATCAAAAGAGCCTGAGTTATAATAAGCACCGACACCGGACGCGATTTTCTCATCAATAACAAGTTTTGAATAAAGTCGACTTGTTACTCCCCCACTTAGAATCTCGTTCAACACTTCTAGTGCACGAACATTTTTTAAATCACCTGTTCGTATGGACGGCGCCAAGTAACTCTGACGCCAAGACGGTTCTCTAACGCGTTTGTCCCGCATCACAAGCGTTCTCTTTGCAAGCTGAGGGGGCTCTTTCACGCGAATACGTGCAGGCAATTCAATCGGTTTATGGGGGCCATAATATTGCCGAGCAAGATCGAAGACTTCTTTTGCCGTAACATCTCCTGCAACCACGAGAATGGCATTATTAGGAGCATAATATTTTTTATACCAATCGATTGCATCCTGCGTCGTCAGTTTCTCAATTTCATTTCGCCAACCAATAACCGGAATTCGATAAGGGTGCGCCAAATATTGGGCGGCACTTATTTGCTCTCCAAAAAGAGACGCTGGATTATTGTCTGTTCGTTGAGATCGTTCTTCAAGAACGACTTGCAATTCTGGCCCAACAACCTTGTCATTAAGAACAAGATTAGTCATACGGTCCGACTCAATTTCCATCAACAACGGTAGTTTATCAACGTTTGCATTTTGGAAATACGCCGTGTAATCCAGCGAAGTGAAAGCATTATCTTGCCCACCATTTTTAGCAACAATGGACGAAAACTCCCCTGATGGTACGGATTTTGTACCCTTGAACATAAGATGTTCTAGAAAATGTGCTATACCCGATTTTCCCGAAGGCTCGTCCGCTGATCCGATTTTGTACCAAACCATGTGGGTAACAACTGGTGCCCGATGATCTTCAATGACAACAACTTCCAACCCGTTTTCAAGAGTCAGCGTTTTTGGATCAAAGAGCGTTGGGATAGTTTCTGCAAGGCTAGTTTTAAGACCAGCGGCTGCCACTACCAACAGAGTAAAACCAAAAATTGCAGACGAGATTTTGCTAATACCCATATCAGAACCTAATTTGTTAATACCCATTTCTAAAGGCAAATAGGGATCAAAAATGCACAATGTTAAAGACTAGAAAAATCACATTATCGAGATCCGCCCGTGGATCACGGACAGACCGGTAATTTCTCTAAAAGATAGATTAGTTAAACAGACCCTCAAGAAGCGCACGTTTCCTACGCTCAATTGTGGGGGTCTCGCCCCCTTCAGACGCTGGATTTCCAAGAGCAGCATTTTCTTGAATACGCTTCTTTTCTTTCGAAGGGTCGACAATTGTTCCAAATTCAGGTTGTTTTTGCCAAAACATGATTCGTTCCATCATGGTCTGATCATTTTCAGCCAAAGTTGATGTTTCAGCATCAATAATTTGTCGAATTGAAGAATCTGCATTTTCTGCATCTGCTTTTCGAAGAAGCGCGAGCTCCCCAGCAGATGTGCCCGCAGCATTCGCTTCTGCCTGCGTAATAACGCCTGAATTTTTCGACGTTCCCAACAAGCTATTGCGGGCGGAATTACGAATGAGTGCATCTTGCGGCCCACGCGTGCCAGGAGCTGGAGGGCGCAATGAAAAATCAGGGGGGATAATCAAGGGCGCCTTTGTCAGCACCGCAAATTCATCCGGTCCTTTTTTACCTTCAATGCCAAGTGCCTGACGCGTTCCCTCACACCCGGTGAGTGCGAGCGACCCAAGCAATACAAGACCAGTCAATTTGTTAGATTTAAACATTTTCTCAAGCCCCAAATTTACAAGTCACTTTTAGTAGATTTTTGCTCAAAAAACAAGTTTTCCAGTAACATGAGCAATACGCCGCAAACAATCACAATGTCAGCGATGTTGAATGCAGGCCATCTCATAAAGATGAGATCGACATCAAAAAAGTCTGCAACCCGACCATAATGTATGCGGTCAATCACATTTCCAAGTGCTCCGCCCAAAATCAGACCAATGGCGAGCCCCAGCAATTTCTTATCTGCTTTTGCAAGCCAAACGACAAGTATAAGGCTAATGATCGAAGAGACACCGATCAATATCCATCGCGTTGTTTCCCCGCCGGCAAACATACCAAAGCTAACACCACTATTCCAAACCATAACCAGTCGAAAAAAGGACGTTACATCGATTCCGTAGGGATGTGCCGACATATATTCGACCATCTGAATTTTAAAGACCTGATCAATCACAACTGAAATAGTCGCTACGATCAGGCCAAGCTTCAAGTTTGGATTCACTTAATTTTCTGCCTAAACATCCATAGTATCAACGACATCAGCACATCGACCGCACAAACTTTCGTGGGCCGTATTAGCACCAACCTCATCCAAAACCTTCCAACAGCGTTCACATTTATTGCCATCGGCCAATACTGGAACAACTGCTACTCCGGCAACTTCTTCCAAAGCAAATGCCCCTTCGGGTGCACTGCCATCACTTAAAGTCAAACCAGAAGTAATACAGATATCATCCAAAGGAAGATCTTCAAGGATTGATTTATATTCATCGCTCACAAAGACAGTTGGGGCAGACTGCAGACTTGATCCGATGCGCTTTTCACGGCGTTCAATTTCAAGCGCTCCGGTAACCACGCGGCGGAAAGCCCGAACTTTTGTCCAGCGTTCATCCAATTGTTCATTCTGCCAATTCACCGGAATTTCAGGGAACTGGTTCAAATGAACACTACTGTCATCACCTGGGAAGCGAGACAACCAAGTTTCTTCTGCTGTAAAAACCAAAATTGGCGCAAGCCAAGAAGTTAAGCAATGGAAAAGCTGATCCAAAACTGTCCGTGCTGCGCGGCGGCGCGTATCATTTGCCCCATCACAATAGAGGACATCTTTTCTAATATCGAAGTAGAAGGCAGACAGCTCCAAAGTACAGAAATTCTGGATGGCTGTGAACATGCGTCCAAATTCGTATTCCTTACAATTTTTACGAATTTGGCCATCCAGTACAGATAGTCTGTGCAGGATCCATTGTTCCAACTCAGGCATCTCGGACACATCCATTTTTTCTGCGTCATCCCAATCTGCCAGATTCCCCAAGATAAATCGAAGGGTGTTGCGCAGTCTGCGATAACTGTCAACCTGACCTTGAACGATTTCGTTTCCTATCCGCATATCGTCCGTATAATCAGAGGCCACCACCCATAGACGCAGGATATCAGCACCGCTTTGCTTGATGATTTTATCTGGTGCAATGATGTTACCAAGGGATTTGGACATCTTGCGGCCTTTCCCATCGAGAACAAAACCATGGGTCAGGACGGCATCATAAGGCGCACGCCCTCTTGTACCGGATGATTCCAACAAAGAAGAATGGAACCAGCCGCGATGCTGATCAGTCCCTTCCAAGTACAAATCAGCAGGCCATTTCAGTTCTGGACGATTTTCTAGGGTAAACGCGTGAGTACATCCGGAATCAAACCATACATCCAGAATATCTTGAACCATCTCATAATCATCGGGATTATAAGAATTTCCAAGGAAACGATTTGCATCGGAGGCATACCATGCATCAGATCCTTCGGCTTCCATCACTTCCACGATCCGGCTATTAACGGCTTCATCCCGAAGAATTTCACCTGTTTCTTTGTGAGCGAAGATCGTAATGGGAACGCCCCAGGCACGTTGACGAGACAACAACCAGTCAGGTCTTTTTTCCACCATGGTGGAGATACGTTTATGCCCAGATTGCGGATACCATTTAGTCTCATCAATGGATTTCATCGCTTTCGCACGCAGATCATTGGTTTCCATGGAGATAAACCACTGACTGGTATTGCGATAGATCAGCGGTGCTTTCGAGCGCCATGAATGTGGATAAGAGTGCTTTATTTTTCCGCGCTTAAGCAAACATCCTGCATTTTCAAGCTCGTCCGCTACATGGTCGTTACATTTATAAACATGTTCACCTGCAAACATCGGAACATGACTGAAGAAGGTGCCATCCTCTCCCACTGTTTGAGGAATCTCAATATTATAATTTTTACAAACTTCGAAATCTTCCAAGCCATGACCTGGCGCTGTATGAACAAAGCCTGTACCAGCATCTACGGTTACATGATCGCCTTCGATTAGCGGTACATCATAATCATATCCTTGACCATCAAATGGATGGCGACAAAGAGCCCCTTTAAATTGCTCTCCCTTACCTTCCCAAAAAACTTTGGTATCCAATATACCGCATTCGGCTTTAACATCGTCGAGAAGATCGGCAGCAACAATAAACTTCTCGCCAATTTGGCCCAACGAATTTTCCTCTACGCCAACAACTTCAACACCGACATAATTGATATCGCCGCCATATGAAATCGCTTTGTTTCCAGGCATCGTCCATGGAGTTGTTGTCCAGATGACAACGCTAGCGCCTTTAAACTCCTCGGGGCCTTCCGCGATGGGAAAACGAACATAAATTGTCGTGGATGTATGATCGTGATATTCAATCTCGGCTTCAGCAAGAGCTGTCTTTTCAACAGGCGACCACATAATAGGTTTGGAGCCACGGTACAAACCACCGTTCATGGAATATTTGAGAAGCTCTTTCACGATCTGCGCTTCTGCATCAAAACTCATCGTGGTGTAAGGACGTTCCCAATCACCAATTACGCCAAGGCGTTTAAACTCGCTCCGTTGAATATCAACCCATTCAGCTGCAAATTCCCGGCATTCCTTACGGAACTCTACGATCGGAACTTCGTCTTTGTTTTTTCCAGCTTTTCTGTATTTCTCTTCAATTTTCCATTCGATTGGCAAGCCATGACAATCCCATCCCGGAACATAATGAGCATTTTTTCCCATCATTTGTTGGCTTCGGCTAATGACATCTTTCAAAATTTTGTTAAGCGCATGGCCCATATGCAAATGACCGTTCGCATATGGAGGGCCATCATGCAGTATAAACTGCTCACGATCCTTTGACTGTTCTCTCAGTTTTCCAAAGAGATCCATATTTTCCCAGCGATCCAAGTGGCCTGGCTCTTTATTAGGAAGACCAGCCTTCATTGGGAAATTTGTTTTTGGCAAGAAAAGTGTAGATTTATAGTCAGTGCTCATTGTGGCAAACTGATCCTAACAGTAGTCAAAAAATAGAAATATAGGGGCGATACTAGTACCCTGAAACGGCTTGTCAGCAAAAATGTATGGCTACAATCCAACGTTCCCGACCTTACATCAAAAGGTCGGGCCGATAATTCGGAATATTGAAGCACCCAAAGGGCGCGCGATTTCTTTTGCAAGCGGCATTGTCTTCATGCTGTCCGTTGTATCAATTCAGGGTTATTCTGTCGAGAAATCAGTTTGCAAAACAGCTTTTGCTCACTTTGCCGCCTTTTTTACAGCCTTAATCTTTTTGTCAGCGTATTTCTCTTGCTCACTTCCCGCTTCTGCAAGCATTTTGCGTGCTGTTTCTACATCCCTATGGATCTGGGCTTCCAATTCTTCAATTCCAGAGAATTTTTTCTCTTCTCGAATAAAATCGACAAAAGCGACGCGTATTTTCTTCGAGTAAAGATCCCCTTCGAAATCAAGAAGATGAACCTCCAATAAAACATCTTTTTTATCAAATGTTGGGCGGTTCCCGTAATTCGCCACCCCGTCCACCCAAGTTGTGCTGTGATCCGCATGCAGCCCTACCCGAACGGCATATACACCAAGCTTTGGTGGATGGTAATGGGTAATGGGGATATTCGCCGTGGGAAAACCAATTGTACGGCCGCGCTTATCGCCCTCAATAACGCGCCCCTCAACTTCCCACCAGTGCCCGAGTAATTTAGCGGCTTTTTTAGGAGCTCCATCGCCTAAGCATTCTCGAATTGCAGTAGAGGAATATATCAGCGTATCAACGCCCACAGGTTCTACCACAGTCAAACCAAACCCATATTTCTTCGCGAGTTCCGCAAGAATAACTGTTGTACCCTGACGTTTGTGACCAAAGATAAAATCATATCCCACGACTACATGGCTCACTTGAAAGCCATCGACCAGCACATCTTTTACAAATTCCTCGGCGGATTTTTGGGAAAACTCCAAATCAAATCTAAGGGCAGCCATTACATCGACAGCGAGCCAGTTGAGATGAGCAGCCTTTGTTTCTAAATCTGATAGCCGGAAAGCTGGAGCTGATGGCGCAAAAAATTCGCGAGAATGGGGTTCAAAAGTTAAGACGCCAGAGGGAACGTTTCTGGATTTTGCTTCTTCTTGCGCGTGTCCAATCACTGACTGATGTCCTCGATGGACACCATCGAAATTTCCAATTGCGAGCACCAATCCACGACATTCTGCAGGAACTTCTTTGTACTTTCGCAAAATGCGCATTTAACTTTCTCCAGCTATATTCTTTTTATTTAGGACGCCTTGATACCATTAAAGTGGCATCTCCTTCCAGCACTACTGTATCACCGACAGAGCATTCGCAGTCAAATGAAACACGTTTCCCATTGATTTCTCGTAAAGTCACTTTAGCAACAACCGTATCACCAATACGAACGGGGGCTTTAAACGATAAGTTCTGGTTCATGTAAATTGCACCAGGGCCCGGCAACTTCGTCCCAAACACTGTTGAGATATATGCTGCAGATAACATACCGTGGGCGATACGTTCTTTAAAGATAGTTTGCTCTGCAAATTCAGTATTTAAATGAACTGGATTAGTATCACCGGAGATTTTGGCAAAAAGCTCGATATCGCTTTCAGAAACTGTTTTCTCAAAACTATCAGTCATCCCGGCTGACAAATCCTCAAGAAAATACCCGTGTAAATTTTTATAATCAGACAAGGCGACCCTCATTTTTATATTATTTTGCAGTGCAATATATAAGGAAAGAGCTTAAGAGTGCAAGCAATTGAGAGCCCTATTCACTTTGACAAAAAGCAAAAAAATGGCACGTGAAATTTTTAACGTACAAAATTTGCAAGAAAATTGATTTAAATTGGCACTGAACGCTATTCATTAACCATTTTTTTAGGTTCCCTTCGTAGTGTTTCCAAACAAATGGATTGCGTCCCCGTGTCACAATCTTAAAAGCAACACAGAAAAGATATTTATTTAAAGAGGGTATTTCTATGGCTGTCGACATGAACATGCCGATCCTGATCATTGACGATTATAAAACTATGCTTCGGATTATTCGTAATCTCTTGAAGCAGCTTGGTTTTGACAATGTAGACGAGGCCGCAGATGGATCTGCAGCACTATCCAAAATGCGGACACGTTCATATGGGCTGGTGATCTCAGATTGGAATATGGAGCCGATGACAGGCTATCAGCTTTTGCAAGAAGTACGTGCTGACGAGACATTGAAAGCGACACCTTTCATAATGATCACAGCAGAATCAAAAACAGATAATGTTATTGCTGCTAAAAAAGCAGGTGTTAACAATTATATTGTTAAGCCTTTTAATGCCGCGACATTGAAAACAAAAATGTCTGCGGTATTAGGCGACTTCTAATGAATACGCCAAAGGAAGTTGACGCTCTTCGCGAAGAGATAGCATCTTTGCATAAAGATTGTCGTGATCTCGTCAATTTCATTGTGTCTGCTCGTTCAGAGATTTCGCAAATTCGCCCTACAGACTTGAAGCAAGAACGGCTGCCCCGTGCGGGAAAAGAACTTGACGCAATTGTTCAGTCTACTGAATCTGCGACAAATCAAATAATGACGGCAACTGAAAAAATCATGGACGCCCGTGTCACGGAAGCTGATGTGGTGAATGATGCCTGCATGGAAATTTTTGAAGCTTGCTCTTTTCAAGACATCACAGGCCAACGAATAAGCAAAGTTGTTTCAACGTTGGAATATATCGAAGGGTATCTGGATCGCTTAACCTCAGCCTGGGGGCATGAACACGATGCAAAACCTCAAGCGGGGAAGGCTGCTGATAATGAAGAAGCAGCCCTTTTGAATGGTCCGGCATTAGAGGGCGAAGGAGTCGACCAGGAATACGTCGACAACATGTTCTCTGAAGAACCTGCCGATGAGAATAAGGACGAAACTCCTCCTGATCAAACGTCTGAAACGGAAAAGGATAAGTCCAAACCAGAACCGGAAGCTGGGACCAACATCGATCAAGACGATATTGATGCCCTATTTAACTAGATAAAATTAAAGCCGCCAGTTTGTTTGGCGGCTTTAATTTTACTACCAGATCATATGGCCAACGACTAACGTCGGCTCGAAACCATGCAATTTTGATATCGCTTGCACTTGCTCATGGCTTGGGCGCATACCCGGCGCAAGCCCCCATTCTTCCGCATGAATTCCACCGCTTACAAGAACGTTATCTATTCCCATCCCGTTAGCCCCTTTAATGTCCGTCCGCATGCTATCGCCAACGGCCAAAATTTTTGAAGGCTCATGCACTCCCAGTTTTTCCATCGCAAGCTTGTAGGCCCAAGGATATGGTTTACCAAAGAGCTCTACGCGCCCTCCCAATTCTTCATACAACGCGGCCAGAGCTCCTGCGCAATATAAGGTTCTATCGCCTTTCATGACCGTAAGATCTGGGTTCGCACAAAACATCGGCAGTTTTAATTGGGCTGCAGATATCAATAACTCTCTATACTCTTCTGGTGTTTCGTCGTTGTCATTGGCAAGCCCGGTGCATACAAGGAATTCAGCGTCTTCCAGTTTAGACACTTTGGTGTAATCAAGACCATCATCGACACCGCGGTCTTTTTCCGCGCCGATTTGATAAAATTTGTGAGCTCCTCCCTCAACAAAAGGATGACTACGCTCTTTCAAAATATGCCGAGTCATGTCACCAGATGTCAGGATTTGATCGTATGAAGAAGCAGGGATGCCAATAGTTTCAAGAAATTCTGAAACGAAGTCGTTTGTTCGTGGCGCATTTGACAGCAAGAGAAGCGGCCGCCCTCCTTCTCTCAATTTTGCCATACATTCTAAAGCACCGGGGTAAGGCTTTGTCCCATCATGAACGACCCCCCAAAGATCAAGGATAAAGGCATCATACTGTTCTGCGTATGTTTCCAAGCCTGAAACAATTTTAAAGGACATACTAACTCCACCAATGGGCATCAAGAATATGGCAAGGAATAACGCCAAGGTGAATTTTCGTCAAATAAAGTTAACTGATATCCTCATCAAGAATTTTATAAGCCTCAGGCGAATACTGTTAGCCCGCCTGCTGTGGTGGCCTTGGAACTCCAAATAAATATCCTTGGCCAAAGCTTACATCAACATCCAAAAGGCCGATGACTGTATCTTCATCTTCAACCATGCTTGCAATCAATTCGATGTTTGCTCTAGTCAACGCTTCTCGCAAGTCATCAGGATGAATGTTCATTGGAAGTCCTCTTCCGCCGGGCAAGAGATCAATTGCCGCAACTTTCAAGTATCGGAAGTTATCCTCACCCAATTTGTTAAAATCGATATCAAGCCTCACCACATGATCCATAGAGAAAGTAAACCCCATGTCAGCCAACATTTTAAGACCGTCTTTCACAGGATCCGTTGCCGCATCGATATCTTCTTGGGAAAATTCCAAAATCAGACTTTCAGATAAATCTCTGTTTCGATCCAAGAACTCAACGAACTGATGAAAAAACGAGCTATCACGCAGCGTTCGTGCTGATACATTTACAAAAAAACCAAGTTCACTGTTGCGTTGCCGCACCCTGCGAATAAGCTGCACGCAACGAATAAGAAGCAAGTTGTCAATTGTCCCGATCAAACCAGCTTCTTCCGCGACAGCCAAATATTGGCCGGGAGTGATCACATTCCCACGAGGCCCCCTAATTCGAGAGAATGCTTCATAAAAAAGTGCTCTTCGCTGTGGAAGTCGAACAACAGGCTGTAAATACAGGTCAACTCTATTCTCCTGCAACCCTGTTCGAACAATCTCCAAGACCTCTTCTTTAGAGGGTCCCTCTGGTTCAATATTTTCTTTCTTTTCTTTGGTAAGAACAGGGCCCTCAGAGAAAGGTTCTTTCGGCGTGTTGCGAACTGGGGATACTTTGTCAGGCTTCATTTCAGTTGTTAATTGTTTTAACAACTTTCGCAACATGCGCATTTCCGAAGCAAAAGCAGATAAGTCTTCTTCTTCACCAGCAATTCCGCCAATGATTTTTTCGAATCGTGCTAAACCACCCTCGGCATCAGACAAATCACGCCGCAGCACTTTAAGTTCTTTTTGTAGAGCCGTTCGCTCCAGCCGACGCATGATGAATTCATGCAGCAGCGCGCAAACTAAAAACAAGGTTGCACCAAGCCAGTACCCGATAGTTGGGTCAATTTCAGGGGAATAAATAGGTAATTGTCGTGCGACGACAACTGCGGTCAAAGCATAAGCTGCTATAATCACTATATGATAAAGCACGTTACTGTTCCCCTTATGGCATGATCTTGTATTATTTTAACATAGTTACTCTGCTTCTGCGCGGAACAAAAGTTTCTTTTCTTTAATCAGTTGCACTTCCGCTTGAAACACAATTCTCTTTTAAAGAAAAATGATAATACAAAGCCAAACATTAAACCAGAACACTAAATCAGTTATGACATCAAGCTGATTTCGATCGAAAAAAAAGGCGCCAAATTCGGCACCTTTAATTACGACAACAGACTTTTGATCAGGAAAGCCCGTCGATGCGTCCGATAGCCAAGAATTTGCGACGACGTTCTTCACGTAATTCGCCGGGCTCTTTAGTCATTAATTTTTCTAATTCTTCAAAAACGGCGTCCCCCAAGGAGGCAATAGCAGCTGACACATCCCGTTGCGCACCTCCAAGAGGCTCCTCAACTATTCGATCGATAACATTAAGGCCAAGCAAATCCTGAGCTGTCAGCTTCATGGCTGTTGCGGCATCTTGCGCCTTCTCTCGTGTCTTCCATAAAATGGCAGCGCAGCCTTCTGGAGAAATCACAGAATAAATAGCATTTTGAAACATCAATACTTTATTCGCAGTAGCAAGAGCAATAGCTCCGCCCGATCCGCCTTCACCAACAATACACGCAATGACAGGGACCCGAAGATCTAAGCTCACTTGAATTGATCGCGCAATCGCTTCTGCTTGCCCACGCTCTTCGGCACCGATACCTGGATAAGCGCCAGAGGTATCGACAAAAGTCAGTACAGGCAGACCAAACTGGTCTGCCATTTTCATGAGTCGTTGGGCTTTTCTGTAGCCCTCAGGTCTCGCCATTCCAAAATTATGATGAAGGCGGGTTTCCAGATCATATCCTTTTTCAGTGCCGACAACCATGACAGTCTGGCCTCTAAAACGGCCGATACCGCCAACAATCGCATGATCCTCAGCAAAGCCTCGATCTCCTGCCAAGGGCGTAAAATCTTCAATCAGCTGCTCAATAATAGTCTTTAGTTTTGGGCGATCCACATGCCTCGCAACCTGCGTCTTTTGCCATGGCGACAGTTTTTGATAAGTATTTTTGAGAAGTTGACTGGCTTTTTGCCTGAGTTTTATGACATCGTCGTTTATTTCGACATCAATTCCAGTGTCCAAGCTTTCCAAATCCCGAATCTTTCCTTCAAGAGCGGCAATCGGTTTTTCAAAATCCAGGAAATTGTTCATGGTCAAACTCTCGTCTTTATCAACATTGAAGGCTGATTAATAAATAGGCGGAAGGGTTACGTCAATCAACCGTTCCGCCTAAATAAAGAAATATGAGCTCATCGCCCAGATTATAAGTTACTTTTAGCCGCGGGCTGAGATAATTTCAGCTTGCTGAACCAAAGCTTCGGCTTGCTTGATAGACGCGATATCGATCAATCCACCGTCAAGTGCAACAGCACCGGATCCTTCCTTTTGCGCCTTCTCCATTGCTTCCAATATACGGCGCGCTTTCAAAATTTCTTTTTCAGCTGGCGTAAATATTTCATTGGCCAAGTCAATCTGACTTGGATGAATAGCCCATTTACCTTCGCAGCCCAAAATAGCGGCACGGTTTCCGTGCGCGCGGTAGCCGTCTGGATCAGAGAAATCACCGAATGGACCGTCGATCGCCCGCAAGCCATTTGCCCGAGCGGCAACAACCATGCGAGAGATCGCATAATGCCACATATCACCCCAATGATAATCACGAGACCCATCTTCAGCAGGATCAGTCAGCACGCCATAGAGTGGGTTTGGTCCACCAATAGAAGTTGTCCGTGCCTTAGTAGAGGCTGCATAATCAGCCACACCAAAATGGAGGCTTTCATTCCGCTTACTTGCTGCAGCAATTTCGTGGATATTTTGCATACCAAGGGCAGTCTCGATAATAAGCTCGAAGCCAATTTTTTTACTTTGACCCGCAGCAGCCTCAACCTGAGTTGCGAGCATATCAAGAGCATAAACATCTGACGCTGTGCCAACTTTTGGGATCATGATAAGATCCAAGCGACCGTTTGTCTGTTCAAGAATATCGATCACATCCCGATACATATATTCGGTATCCAGACCATTGATCCGAACAGACATAACTTTGTCGCCCCAGTCAATATCATTCAAGGCTTCGATAATATTCTTCCGTGCTTGAGCCTTATCACTTGGCGCAACGGAATCTTCAAGATCCAGAAAAATTGCGTCAGCTTTGGATTTTGCCGCTTTTTCGAAGAATTTTGGACTGGAACCAGGAACAGCTAATTCACACCGATTCAAACGAGAAGGGCATAATTCTGGAATCGTAAAACTCATTGCGTTACCTCACTTTTTTTGATTATTGTGCACTATCTTATGCTTTTTCTAAAATTGCTGCAACTGCGTCATAGAGTCAAGTATCCCGGAAAATTATTTTGCATCTGCGAGAGGATGGTGATCCTGAACCAACGCGACAAGGCGCTCAGCTAAAACATGTGTGTAAATTTGTGTTGTTGAAATATCCGCATGGCCTAACATTTTTTGAAGCGACCTTAAATCGGCTCCATTTGCAAGTAAGTGACTTGCAAATGCATGACGTAAAACATGAGGTGACACGCGAGAAGGGGCTATCCCACTTTCTATCGCTAGAACTTTCAACAACTGGCCAAAACGTTGTCTCGTTAAATGTCCTTCCTTACCGCGCGAAGGGTATAACCAGTTAGAATATTCATCTTTTTGGCAATATTTTGAGCGAACAGCCAGATAGTTCGCAAGAGCCGTTTTCGCTGTCTCATTTACAGGAACGAGCCTCTCCTTATCCCCTTTTCCGCGTACGATAATAAAATCATCCCCCTCTCTCAAAGGTGGATACGGAAGGGAGACCAGTTCGCTAACTCGCAAACCTGTCGCGTATAGAAGATGTAGAAGTGATTTTAGACGCAACGCATCAGGATCATTCACCTCCACTGCAGCAAGTAACAAATCTACTTCATCCTCACTTAAGTACTTTGGCAATTTTCTGCCTGTTTTTGGAGGATCGACATTCATCGCGGGATCATCAACTCGAATATTTTCGGACAGTAGAAAAGCGAAAAACTGTTTTATAGCGCTTAAATGTCTTGCTTGTGTCGCATTGCTATATCCGGCATCAGCCAGTCCTCGAACATAGGCACTGATTGAAGACTGAGTCGCATCGTTAATCCCCAAACCCTGTTTTGACAAGAAGTCAGTCAAACTTTCAAGATCTCTGCGATATGCGGCGAGAGTATTGGGTGCGGCATTTCTTTCCGCGACAAGCATTTCTAGAAAATTTTCCAGCAATAGTGCTGACATGTTCAAAAGCCTTTTACGATCAGGGCTTCAATTGCGATTTGACGCGCCTCGTCTTCAAGACCAACGACCTTCAAGGCGGAGAGAACTGTTCTTAGTGTCGTAACCGACGCATCCCTTGGTCCCTCTTCACCCAAAGCCAACAAGCTCAATGATACAGTTTCGGCCAACCGTCCAGCAGATGCCGCGGCAGTCAAATTTCGCTCGATAGCGTAACTGCCTTTGGCCGCGCCCGGAACATGATCCATTAAAATAAGATCTTGCCAATTTTCTGCCGATACAGGAAGGCCAAAGACATCAAGGATTGAAAGGAGTAATTCTGTTTTAGCGCCTTGCTCAGGATCATCCTCTGTCGCCTTCTTCCAGGCTGGGAAACTGCTACCATTCCAGCGCGCTATCGCATTTGCACCAGAGATAAGCATAAATGCATCCAACCGCGCCACCTCTGATCTCGCTTTTAGCCGTTCAGCAATATTGCCCTGAGAGGCAGCACGCCGAATGACACGCTCCCATAACACGGCCTTTTCAACTTCTCCCAGGAGAAGTAAACTCCGCAGCGCTCTGTTATTAAATTCCTGACCAAAATCCATCGGCTTGATTGAAAGGAGAGCCTCTGCTATCACATTTGACATAACTGGAAAATGCCCATTTTCTAGCGATAAATCCCACAAGGCCAACATCCGTGAAATTTTTATTTCGATGTCATTCGCGTCGGATAAAGCTCCATAAAGATCAGCGTAAGCTTTATAAACTGAGATTTTCTGTTCGTCAGATACTATTTTCGAAAAGTGAAGCAATGCTTTTCGCAGGTATTTTGTGTTTGAGCGATTATATTCCGTCGCCGTAAAGGCCCCTTCCAACCCACCAACTCCTAATAATTCAGGAATGGTGATGACAGCTTCAAGATTTTCAAGACTTAGGGTATTCGCATCTAATAAATTAAAAGAAATTTCAGCTTTTCGTATCATGGCAATGTGAAGAGGCATAAGACCGATCATATCAACTTCGACAGAGCCTGAATCTCCTGCTAACTTTGCAAATATATTGTAGAAATTAGGGTCTTTCTCCCCTTGCTCCTCCAAAAGAGCTACCCCAAGCTCGGCTTTATCATACTCATCGGCAAGCAGGCGGCAAACCACATCTAATTTCCGCCAAAATACATCCCGATCCGATCGCTCTGTCTGACGTGCGGCTAATTTGCAGGCAGCTTCATTCTGATTCAGCAAAAGAGAAGTCTGAGCTGACATTTTACGGCGTTCGTCCGTCGTTGCACCAAATTGCAAACGACGAAATAAATCAGCAGCATCACTTGTCAGGCCCGCATTTCTTAATTTCTCAAAACGCAAGTCCAGATGTCTATTTGCATTCTCTTGACTTTGTGACAATAAGGCGCCAGTCAGTAGAAGCCGACGGGTCAAATCTAACAGTTGAGGGGATTTCGTCTTATCAGGAATGCTTTGCAAAAGGGCATATGTCAAATTAGAAGCGGTGTCGTTCCACATTTGCGCCCCAAATCCACCGCTATCATTGCTCAACGAACCAGTAGAGGCAGGGTTCAAAGCATCCAATGTCTCAACTACCAGTGTGTTATTGCCACTTCCTTGTTGGTTTTTTGTTTGCACGCCCCCGTTTGGCGCAAACACATCCGCCTCCTGTTTATCAAGCTTTTGGGTCGCATTCGGAATATTTTCGCCAAAAATTGGCACCAGACTACGTGGCTTTTCTTGGGCTGCGACTTGAAAAGATCCCAAAGATATCCCAAGCACCACCCATATTCCTAGGTACACTGAAGATATTTTATTTTGGGAATTGATCATTCGGGATCACCCTCTCTACCGGAACCGTTGGCGCAGGAATATCCCATGCCGACAGAAACACACCACCACCGACGATAACGGCGGTAATCAAGAAGAGGAGAAAGAGGGAGAATTTTGACATTTTCCGACACTATACCTTTTAGTTTATTGGCAAATACTTAGAAATCCGCAGCAATATTCTTGCTATTTGATTTGCTAAGCTGCGATTATGTCATAAGTTTGACGTAAATAACTAACATGTCTTTGTGATTTACATCAACTGCCTAACGTAACATAAGATCATGTGGCAACAAAATTGTGAAAAGTGACATTATGAAAAGTGAGAGTGCCGCCCCAATTGTACCCCCTGCGACCGTTAGCGGGCAGGCAGATATTGGGTCAAAGACAATTGTATTGGTTGGTTTGATGGGAGCAGGAAAAAGCTCGGTTGGGCGCAGACTAGCGGCTGAATTAAACCTTCATTTTAAAGATGCTGATGCTGAGATTGAGCAAGCATCTAATCTTTCTGTCCCAGAATTTTTTGACATTCACGGAGAAAAAGCCTTTCGCGAAGGAGAAAGAAAAGTAATTTCACGTCTCCTCAACGAAGAACAGCATGTCCTTGCTACGGGTGGTGGGGCCTATATGGATATTGAGACCCGCAACGTAATTGCCCAAAATGGTCTTTCTATTTGGTTGAGAGCGGATTTGGATACTATCTTAAAGCGGTGCATGAAAAGAAATACGCGCCCGCTCTTGCGGAAGGGTAATCCTCGGCAAATTCTGGATGATTTAATTAAAGAACGTTATCCCATTTATGCAGAAGCAGATATTGTTGTTGATAGCGGGGATGGCCCTCACCAAATCGTCGTCTCCAAAATCATAAAGGCGCTGCGTGATCATCAAGAAAATAAGGCTCAATAGGAAACTGAATGTCAACTTCTGCTGAAAAACCTGCAACACCGGATGAAACGGCCTGTGTTTCTGTTCCCTTGGGCAAACGATCCTACGATGTTATAATTGGGGGTGATCTTCTGGAAATTGCAGGACGCCATATTGCTCCGCATTTACGCAAGAAACGTGTCGGGATTGTAACGGATGAAACCGTAGCCAAGCTCCATTTAGAAACGCTACAAGCCTCTTTGCGATCTGAAAACATAGAGTTTGAAACCTTTATTCTCCCCGCTGGCGAAAGCACAAAAGATCTTCAACACTACAGCGATCTTATGAACCGCCTGCTTGAAGCCCGTATTGGGCGAGATGAATGCCTTGTGGCTTTTGGCGGTGGCGTGATTGGGGATTTGACAGGTTTTGCGGCCTCCACCTTGCGACGTGGTATTGATTTTATTCAAATTCCCACGACTCTGCTCTCTCAAGTAGACAGTTCCGTTGGTGGAAAAACCGGAATCAATACATCTTACGGTAAAAACCTAATTGGTGCTTTTTACCAACCCAAACTTGTCCTTGCCGATGTCTCTTTGCTCGACACACTGCCAAGACGAGACATACTTGCTGGATATGCGGAAGTTTTGAAATACGGCTTACTTGGAGATTTTGACTTTTACAATTGGCTAGAGACAAATGGCTTGTCTGTAATCGATGGAGACACAGCATCCCGTATTTATGCCGTTAAAGCGAGTGTTCAAGCCAAGGCGGATATTGTTGTCAAAGATGAATTTGAGAGCGGCGTCAGAGCCCATCTAAATCTTGGGCACACTTTTGGGCATGCCTTGGAAGCTGAAGTCGGTTACGGTGGCGACCTTGTCCACGGTGAAGGCGTTGCTCTTGGTATGCTAATGGCAATGGAATTATCTGCCCAGATGGGGTTAATTACTAGTCAAGATAGCCAACGTGTCCGATCCCATTATAGCCAAGTAGGGCTTCTTCAAGCTTTACCAATCATAAAAAAAATAAAGTGGGAGGCCGAAACCCTCCTTCGACACATGTACCAAGATAAAAAAGTAGATCAAGGAAAGCTCACATTCATATTAATGAAGGCCATTGGGAATGCTTTTACAACCCAAGACGTCACGACGGAAAATGTCTTAAGGATTCTTGATCAATTCATACCAGAGTCAGCAAAAGGATAACAGGGCGTCTCCGATGGATATTGAACTGATATTGTCGATCTCGGCCATTGCCTTGTTGCTTATTCTTTCAGGCTTTTTTTCTGGATCTGAAACAGCACTTACTGCGGCCTCTCGCGCTAGGCTCCATCAAATGGAACAAAGCGGAGACAAAAGGGCTGCGGCAATAAACAAGCTGAGAAGACAACATACAAAGCTCATAAGTGCTATATTGCTTGGAAATAACCTCGTCAATATTCTAGCTTCAGCCTTGGCAACCAGCATCCTCATCTCACTCGTTGGTGATATAGGTGTGGCCTATGCTACATTAGTGATGACTGTTCTTATTTTGATTTTTGCAGAAGTCTTGCCTAAAACTTACGCCTTGCGACGCCCCATTCGTGTCGCTCTCTTTGTCACCCCTATATTAAGACCATTAATTTTCATCTTTGCCCCTTTAGTCATCGGGATAAACAGTGTTGTTGATGCGACATTGGGCGTATTTGGAATACGTCAGCAATCTGGCAGTCCTGATACGCTGACCGATGCGGCTCAAGATGAGTTGAGAGGCGCCATCGATCTGCATTCAGAAGATGCGGGTGTTATCATGCATGAAAAATACATGCTCGATACAATTTTGGATATGGACGAAGTAGATTTGTCTGAAATCATGATCCATCGGAAAAATGTCCAAACCGTAAATGCCAGCTTGCCCGCATCAGACATTATTGATCAAGTCTTAAAAAGCCCTCATACCCGGCTCCCGATGTGGCAGCATGATCCCGAAAACATTATTGGCATCATTCATGCCAAGGACTTGCTCCGAGCGGTAATCCCTCTTCATGGCGATTATAAAGATCTTCGGATAGAAGACATTACGTCAAAACCATATTTCGTCCCTGAAACGACCACTTTGCGAGATCAACTAAATGCTTTTTTAGAGCGACACGCCCATTTTGCTCTTGTGGTTGATGAATACGGCGCATTGATGGGTTTAGTGACACTGGAAGATATTCTTGAAGAAATCGTTGGGGATATTGCAGATGAGCACGACATCGAAGTTGCAGGTGTTGATATTTTGGAAGAAAACATAATTTTGACCAAAGGCTCCGTTACAATTCGTGATTTGAATAGAAAATGCAACTGGTCCCTGCCAGACGAAGAAGCTGCGACAATCGCTGGCCTCGTTATCCATGAAGCAAAGATAATTCCAGAAATTAATCAGGCATTCACTTTCTATGGCTTCAAATTCGAAATATTGAAAAAAGAACGCAATCAAATAACAGAACTTCGCGTAACCAAATTATAATATCTCCCGTCTCTCTTCTCTCCCGATTGATAGTTTTATGTTCCCTATTTTACTTAATATTATTGCGCCTGTCGTCATTTGCGCCGGTCTTGGTTTCTACTGGGCTAAAACAAATCGTGCCTTTCATATGGAAACCATTACGGGTCTGGTGACAAATATTGGCGCCCCCTTGCTCATCTTCACCACTCTTGTCAGATTGAAGATGGAGCTCGTGGCTTTTCTGGAATTTGGTTTTTTGGCCTTAATTGTGCTGCTTGTCAGTATTCCAATTGCGTATTCGTTTCTAAAAGCCTTGAAATTGAATATTCGAGACTTTCTTCCTGCCCTCATATTTCCAAATATCGGTAATATGGGCCTTCCGCTTTGTTACTTCGCATTTGGCGAAGAGGGGCTGACGCTTGCTTTGGCTTTCTTTGCAGTATACGCCACGCTCCAATTCACTTTAGGCATCTGGATAGTCTCTGGTACTGGGTCTATATCGCAATTATTAAAAACCCCTCTTCTTTATTCAGTGACAATCGCACTTCTCCTACGCGCCACTCAAATTCCTGTTCCTCAGTGGATTCTAAATACTACTGAACTACTAGGTGGCTTTACCATCCCGCTAATGTTGATGGCGTTAGGTGTGAGCTTGGCCAATCTATCAGTAAAACATATCAAAATTGCGACAGCACTCTCTTTTGTTAGACTTGCCATGGGGTTTGGAGTCGGTCTTGGATTAGCGGAGATATTTGGATTAGAGGGAACGCAACGAGGTGTTCTGATTGTTGAAAGCACCATGCCAGTTGCCGTCTTTAATTATCTTTTTTCTCTCCGTTATGAACGTGCCGCTAGCCAAGTGGCCGGAACAGTTTTAATTTCCACCCTCTTGTCGTTCCTGCTGCTGCCGCCACTGTTAATTTATGTTCTGCCTTGATTCCAGGCTATCCGCCCAAAGTATGTATTGTCTAAGCACGGCACTTCGAATTCTGGAAGTTCGTGAATGTTCCTTACGATGAGCATGATAATCTGCTCGACTGCAAAAGGCATGAATAGAAATTTTGTTTCTGTAGCAAATTTTACGCAATGCATCCCACTCGATTTTCTCCAAGCGAATACTCGTACGACGTGCCTGACCTGTCTCCGGATCAGTAATTGTAACATTACGATTAACCAGTGAGTGAGGTGATGAACTAACCATATTAACTCCATTACACTATATTTAGTTGCAATAAATTTCTACATACACTTAAAAAGTGCATATAGGCGTTAGTTCTTCACCTTCAATATTTATTTCCTCTTTCCAGATAACTATTTCGTTGAAGGGCTATTCACCACCAACGACAACGCATGTATGTCACTCGCCATTTCTTTACTAAGAGATTGATATATAAGGCGTTGACGAGACACCCGTGACAATCCTTCAAATACAATTGAGGTAATTTCCACCCGAAAATGACTTTCACCTTGCGGGCGAGCGCCAGCATGCCCCGCATGTAAATGAGATTCATCCACAACAACTAAACTTTCAGGAGTAAAATCTTTGTTTAATTTCTCTTCGATTCGCTTTGCTACTGACATATTTTCATACTCAATTGTCCAAAAAACAAATTTATCATGGTTCTAGTTATGGTTTCTAGGTTTCTTTCACGAGTATTGGTTACGATTTCTTCTATTGTTGAATTAACTATTGCGAGAATGAAAATTTAATTTTATCTTATATTAGTTACAAATAATCTTACTCATTAGTACAAGTTTAAACAATCACTGGATTTGCTGGAGATCAACATGACAGTCCATGCTAAGGTTCGTAAACATGTACAAGCGACCCCTGAATTAAAAACCCCTGAAGAAACCCCCGTACGCCATATAGACGTACATGTTGGAAATAGAATCCGTGAAAGGCGCATTCTGTTAGGGTATACACAACAACAAATGGCTAATTTGATCGGAGTAACGTATCAACAAGCACATAAGTACGAGAGAGGCATTAATCGGATTTCTGCAGGCCGACTTTATAGTATTGCGTCAGCCTTAAATGTGCCTATCAACTATTTTTTCGATGGGCTTGCCCCTACAGGGACAACTGAAACATCAACAAGGCAACGAATGTGTCTGGAAATGGCCAGAAATTTTTCCATGATCGAGAATGAGCGATATCAGGATGCTTTAAGCCATTTGGCACGCGCTCTTTCACAACCCCTTTCAGAATAAAAGCATTAGCGCAACTGCACGCAGGAAACTGCGTGCGATTGCTAAAACAAAATCATGCGCCCCTAAAACGTGTAAAAACACTCAATTTTGAACTTTTTCTGCTCGGTACGTTTCCTTAGCCTTGTCACTCTGTAAAGTTGGCACCATAATGCTTGCTATGAGTATGTCTAAGCCGAAGAGAAATAAACACGCACCTCCAAAAACCGATCGCATTTGTGATCGCGAAACCTGCGAAGAAGCAGGGGAGTTTCGTGCGCCTAAATCCAAGATGATTGATAGGGGAAATAGTGCTGATTATCACTGGTTCTGCCTACAGCATATTCGCGAGTTCAATAAGTCGTGGAATTTTTTCGACGGCATGTCTGATGACCAGGTCTTGCGGTACAAGGATGAAGATATAACCGGACACCGCCCCACGTGGAAATTAGGCAGCAGAACAGGCGGTCGGCAACCCGATTACGTATATGACGATCCCTTTGACTTCCGCCGCGAGACTGGCGTAAAAGAAGAAGAAGAGAAAAATTCTAGCCGACGACGTAAACAAACAAGGACGCCCATTGATGCGGAAGAGCGGAATGCGCTTTCTACTCTAAATCTTGATGCAGGCTGTAGTTTGAAAGAGATAAAACGCCGCCACAAAGAGCTGGTAAAAAAATACCACCCGGATATTCGGGGAGGGGACAAAGAGGCAGAAGACATACTAAAAACAATAAACCATGCCTATACTCACCTACTTTCCTGCGGGCACTCCTGAAGTCACCCGTAAAAATAAATTCTAATTTGAGATACGGAACAGTTATGACGCCAATAGAACTTGCCGAAAACAAATCGGAAATCAACCTACCTGACATTGAAGTTTCTGTTCGGGAAGTGTTCAAAATTGACAGTGACCTGAAAGTACCTGCTTTTAGTCAAACTGCGGATCTCGTTCCCGACCTTGATCCTACTTATGTTTTTGACCATGACACAACAATGGCAATTTTGGCAGGCTTTGCGTTTAACCGCCGAGTAATGGTGCAAGGTTATCATGGGACTGGTAAGTCTACTCACATTGAACAAGTGGCTGCACGTCTAAACTGGCCCTGTATCCGTATCAACCTTGATAGCCACATTTCCCGCATGGATTTAGTAGGTAAAGATGCCATCGTATTGCGTGATGGAAAACAGGTAACAGAGTTCCGTGAGGGAATTTTACCGTGGGCATTGCAATCCCCTACTGCCATCGTATTTGATGAATATGATGCGGGCCGTCCAGACGTAATGTTTGTCATCCAGCGTGTTCTTGAAGTTGAAGGAAAACTCACACTTCTTGACCAAAACCGGGTTATTCGCCCCCACCCTGCCTTTAGAATGTTTTCAACTACCAATACAATTGGGCTGGGTGATACCACAGGCCTCTATCATGGCACTCAACAGCTAAACCAAGGGCAAATGGACCGGTGGAATATTGTAACAACCTTAAATTACCTGCCAGAGGAGACTGAAACTGAAATCGTTCTGTCGAAACTGCCAAGTTACAATACAGACAAAGGGCAGAAGATTATTCGGTCGATGATTGCCTGTGCTGATTTAAGCAGATCAGGCTTTATTGCTGGTGACATTTCAACTGTTATGAGCCCTCGGACAGTCATTACTTGGGCCGAAAATACAGAAATTTTTGGTGATGTTGGCTTTGCGTTCCGAGTTACTTTCCTAAACAAATGCGATGAGATGGAACGTCCAATTGTTGCGGAATATTATCAACGCAGTTTTGGTGAAGAATTACCTGAATCTGCTGCTAACATAGCGATGTCATAAGCCGTGTCCTTATCGAAAGACAAAGAAGCCCCAGCAGAAAAATTCAAACGGGCTGTCACTGCTACCATGCGCGCTATGTCACAAGATAAAGAACTAGAGGTCATTTTTAGCAATGATCAACCAGGTCTTACAGCGCATCGTGCCAGATTGCCGAACCCTGCCCGTGAACTTCCCATCGAAGACATTCACACGATCAGAGGGAAATCGGATAGCCTGGCCCTTCGCAAGCGCCACCATGATGCAGAGTTACATTCCCGCCTAGTCCCTATGGGCGGGGATGCCAAGGAAGTTTTCGATAGTATTGAGCAAGCACGTGTGGAATCTCTAGGAGCAAATCGGATGAAGGGCGTTGCCGATAACCTGTATCGTCAACTTGATGCTCACTGTAAGGAATCCGGCTTCAATCGCATATATGATCGTGCGGATGCTCCCTTATCAGAAGTGCTAGCCCTCCTCGTTAGGGAAAAACTGACCGGGCTGCCTGTTCCTGCCAGCGCATCTGATATGGTGAATTTATGGCGATCAGAGATTGAACAAAAAGGCGAAGAAGACTTCCAGGCCCTGATTGAAACCGCAGGGGATCAAGCTGAGTTTGCCAAAGCTACAAAACAACTCTTGAAAGACCTTGATTTATACGACGATGCTGAAGGCTCTCAAAGTCAGGATGATGACTCTAGTGAAGGCGACGAAGGTGAGCCTGAGGCTGAAGCAGAAAGCAGTGGCGCTGAGGGAGATGACGAAGCACAAGAAGCAAGTGCGGCGGAAGATGCATCAGCTCAAGAGGGCGCAGGTGACGACAGCTCGGATACGGAATCTGGAGAGAGCGTCGAGCAAGAGAGCGCTAGCTCTGGAGAAGAAGCAGGAAAAGACCGAAAGCCGGCTTATCCTGATGATTTTAGAAATTCCATTGAAGGTCCTGCGTATAAGTCATTTACCAGTGAATTTGACGAAATTGTTCAAGCCCATGATTTAAGCGACCCCGAAGAGTTAAACAGGCTTCGCCAACAACTTGACCAGCAGCTTTCCAATATGAACACTTTGGTCAGCAAGCTTGCTAATCGCTTGCAACGAAAACTTCTCGCTCAACAAAACCGAGCATGGGAATTTGATCTTGATGAAGGAATGCTGGATGCTGCACGACTGTCACGCATTGTCGTAGACCCGTCCCTTCCCCTGTCGTTCAAGCAAGAACAAGATACGGATTTCCGAGACACTGTTGTCACGCTGTTGATCGACAATTCCGGCTCTATGAGAGGGCGTCCAATTTCTATTGCTGCTGTTTGCGCGGATATTCTTGCAAGAACGTTGGAGCGATGCACGGTTAAAGTCGAAATTCTTGGATTTACCACGCGCGCTTGGAAGGGCGGACAATCTCGTGAAAAATGGTTGGAGCAAGGAAAAGAAGCGAATCCGGGCCGGCTGAATGATTTACGACACATTATCTATAAACCAGCTGATTATCCCTATCGACGTGCCCGCCAATCTTTGGGCTTGATGCTCAAAGAAGGCTTGCTCAAAGAAAACATTGATGGTGAAGGCTTATTATGGGCCCATAACCGCCTTTTAGGACGCCCAGAACAGCGCCGGATAATGATGGTAATTTCTGATGGTGCGCCTGTCGATGACAGTACGCTCTCAGTCAATCCAGGCAATTATCTCGACCGTCACCTGCGGGATGTTATTACTTGGATCGAAAACAAATCACCGGTGGAACTCATAGCCATTGGCATTGGCCATGACGTAACCAGATATTACCAACAAGCCGTTACGATCATCGACGCCGAGCAATTAGGCGGTGTGATGATGGAGCAACTTGCCGATTTATTTGATGAAAATAAAAGCGCAAAAAAATCAGCCAACAAGTGGTAAAGCGACTTTGCATTTGATCATGCATTAAAAGCAGCGCTTTTAAGGATCCTCTCACCATAAAAAAACGGGCCGCCATAATAGGTAGCCCGTTTTCTAATTCTTACAATTTGCAGCGAAGTGTTATGCCGTTACGACTGCACTTGCTTTTTTGATGTCGCGCTTCATGCGGCGAGCCTGCAGTGACAATTTCTCATCACGGACTTTCAAAAGGTAGTTATCTAATCCGCCATTATGTTCTACGGAACGTAGACCTGCAGCAGAAACTTTTAGACTAAAAAAACGACCAAGCAGATCGGACATCAACCGAACTTCTTGCACATTTGGCAAAAAGCGACGACGGTTTCTGTTTTTGGCGTGGCTGACATTGTTGCCTACCTGAACGCCTTTGCCTGTCAATTCACAACGACGAGCCATAATGCACCCCATTTGGACAAAAAAAGAAATACCGGCATCGGAGCCGGTCGTGATGACGGCTTTTACGTAATGGGGCCGCGTCCGTCAAGTCCAATTGGACAAAAAAGAGTCATTTTTCTCTTGAATATGGACCGTCATGCTTATTTCCTAAGAAAAACAGCTAAAAGCTCCCTTGCCGCGGCAGTTGGGCTTATGCGCCCAGCCTTCACCTGCATCTCCATTTGGGCAAGAGAAGCAGATACTTGTTCATGGTCTTTCAACTGATTCATCAGCGATTCACTGACTTCAGTCCACATCCATGCTGCAGACTGCTCTGATCGCTGCATCTGAAGTTCATCCCCTTCGGATCTTGCTGCCCTATAATCGGCAATCGTATCCCATAGAGTATCAATACCAATTTTGTTCAAGGCCGATGCCATCAATACTTTTGGCATCCATTGCTTGCTTTTAGGTCGCATCAGTCCAACGGCGCCCCGGTACTCCGCTGCTGCGCGTCTTGCAACAGGAACAAGTTCTCCATCGGCCTTATTAATAACGATGATATCAGCAAGTTCCATAATGCCGCGTTTAATCCCCTGCAGCTCATCTCCACCCGCAGGTGCTAATAGCAACAGGAACACGTCAACCATATCTGCAACGCTGGTCTCTGACTGCCCAACGCCCACCGTCTCCACAAGAACAACGTCATAGCCTGCTGCTTCACAAAGAAGCATAGCTTCCCGCGTCCGCCGGGCAACCCCTCCCAGAGAGCCTCCAGAGGGACTGGGACGAATAAAAGCACGCGGATCCCGTGACAGCTCTTCCATTCGGGTTTTATCTCCCAGTATGGAACCACCCGTTCGCTTGGAAGATGGATCAATGGTCAAAACGGCCACTTTATGACCTGCGGCGGTTAGATATCTTCCAAATGCCTCAATAAAAGTAGACTTTCCGACACCTGGAGTTCCAGAAATACCGATCCGGATTGATTGCCCGGTTTTAGGCAATAAATCATTTAGCAGTTCCTGTGCTTGTTCTTGATGATCGCTCCGACTTGATTCAACAAGTGTTATGGCTCGAGAGAGAGACCGGCGATTACCTTGCAGAATCTCTTGCGCCATTTCCAAAAGATTCGGGCCTGTTTTTTGTTTATTTTTTTTCATATTAAATTTTATGGGAAAATACGAAGCATCCGTCAAGAAGAATGCCAAATCATATGATTACTGCTACAATTTCTGCGACCGAAAAGTTCTTCAGGAGAAAGATATGATTGGGCCTATTAAAACTGTTGAAATGCACACCGGCGGAGAACCTTTGCGCATTATTACAGACGGCATTCCATTCCCTGAAGGCCTGACTTTATTGGGGAAACGGCGCTACCTTCAGCAAGAAGCGGATAAATATCGCCGATTTTTGATGCTGGAACCACGCGGTCACAGGGATATGTATGGTGCCGTAATAGTGCCTCCCGACAGCGAAAATGCTGATTTTGGTGTTATTTTTATGCATAATGAAGGGTATAGCACCATGTGCGGTCATGGGGTTATCGCCTTGGGGCGTTACGCCGTTGATCATGGATTAGTGGATAAAGATCCTCTCTCTACGTCAATGGTCATCCAGTGCCCATGCGGAGATGTCGAGACCACTGTCCAGACGGACGGAGATCATTTCGGTACTGTAATTTTCAAAAGCGTTCCCGCCTTCGCCTATAAAAGCGACCAGTTTGTTAACACGCTGGATTACGGACCCGTTGAAATTGACATAGCTTACGGCGGCGCTTTTTATGGTATTCTTGATGCTTCCTCCATTGGGTTGGATGTCAAAACATCTTCTATTGAAAACATTTCATATGCCGCCCGCCACTTAGGCGAAGCAATCCGGCAGCAAATTGAAATAACTCACCCCAACGAGCCCGATCTTGGATTTCTTTACGGTATCATTTTTACGGACGGGCAGAGCGGGGCAGAGAATTCACCCAGCGTAAATGTTTGCGTCTTCGCCGACGGACAAATTGATCGCAGCCCCACAGGGTCTGGCGTTACGGCCCGATTGGCGGCCTCCCACGCGAAGGGAGAAACGACAGTGGGTAAAGCCCATTCATTCGAAAGCATTACTGGAACAGTTTTTACAGGAAAAATTGTGGCGAAAACAGAAGTATCCCCGTACAAAGCGGTGATCGTTGAGGTTGGCGGCAGAGCCCATTATTCTGGCTCCGCCGAATTTACCATGGAAGAAGACGATATGCTGGCGGGCGGTTTCCTACTGCGATAAACAATTGGAGTAACTCATGAGCGATACCACTACAAAACTTAAAAAACTTGCCACTGATGTTATGGAGCAAGCCTATTCGCCATATTCCAATTTTTCTGTTGGGGCGAGCTTGATTACGGAAAAAGGCAACATTTATTCTGGCTGTAATGTAGAAAATATATCGTACGGACTTGCTATTTGCGCTGAACGCAATGCGATCGTGCAAGCTGTCGCAAAAGAAGGGCCTGAAGTCAAAATTGATGAAATCGTAATCACCAATAAAAACGGTGAAGGAAACTCTATACCTTGCTCTCCTTGCGGAGCTTGCCGGCAGTTCATCGCGGAGTTTGCGACCAACCAAACGGCAATCCATTATCAGGGAACAAAAGGTAATGTTACCCTGACAATGGAAGAATTATTACCCGACAGTTTTAGCTTTTAGTTGAAACACGTTCAAATCCTGCAATAAAACTCGCGATATTCGCACCCAAATAGTCACGATTGTATCCGCCTTCTTGCACCAAAACTGTAGGAAGGCCTAAATCTGCAATACTTGCTGCAATTTTGTTAAAACCTTCAGTTGTGATTTTCAAGCCAACCAATGGATCTCCTTCAAAAGCATCCAAGCCTAAAGCTACAAACAAAACATCAGGTGCATAGGCACGCAAAGCGGTTTTGGCGCTCTCTAAAACCTTCAAATACTCATCATCACCGGTTTCCGGGGTTATCGGAAAATTCAAATTATACCCTTCTCCAACACCTCTCCCTCTTTCATGGTCGTATCCGGCATAAAAGGGATAAAAATCGGTCGGATCGCAATGAAGCGAAATAGTTAAAACATCATCCCGTTCATAGAAAATTCCCTGCGTGCCATTTCCGTGATGAACATCGACATCCAGAACAGCAACGCGATTGGTTTTATCAAGGGCGTATTGAGCCGCAATTGCAATATTGTTCAAAAAGCAAAAACCACCGGCTTGATCTTTAAAGGCATGATGACCGGGTGGGCGGCATAAGGCATATGCTGATTTTGTTGCCGACAAATCATCAAGAACCAACCCTGTGGCAGTGAGCGCCACATTCGAAGAAGCGACCGATGCCTCCCACGTTTTCTCACCAATGGGGGCCGACAAGTCTGTTGTATAATAGCCTACTTCCCCCACGACACCTTTTGGCATAGAGGACATATGGCGGCCAGGATGAATATTGGGAAGAACTTCCTCATTTTCCATACCAGCAGATTTCCAGCGCGTCGAAATGGTTTCCAGAAAATGCAGATATCCCGGTGTGTGAATAGCAGCTCTAGGCTTAGGCCCAAAATCCTTGGCATCCAAGATTTCATGACCCGCTTTTTCCAGCCCAAGAAGTAAGGCATCGGCACGCTCCGGCACTTCCTGCGGCTCGTAAAACGATCCACCTTTAAAGTAGGTCTTTGGATGATGTTTGGAATGTTCCGGACTATAAACTATTTTCATTTCCTGCCTCACTGACGACGTAAATCACATCCTCATTAAAGGCAGAAAAATATAGGTCAGGTCAAGAGTTCTGTTGTTTGCGAATAAGCTCTAGAACTTCAGCCGCAGCGGCTGGAATGTTTGTCCCGGGGCCGTAGATCGCAGACACACCGGCATCATACAAGGCGTCATAATCCTGTGCTGGAATAACACCACCGCACACAACCAGAATGTCCTCAGCACCCTGTGCTTTAAGTTCTGAAATGATTTGCGGAACCAGTGTTTTATGACCTGCAGCTTGCGAAGAAATACCAATAACATGGACGTCACTTTCAACGGCATCCTTGGCAGCTTCTGCAGGTGTTTGGAACAAAGGCCCTACATCCACATCAAAACCGATATCGGCAAATGCCGTCGCAATCACTTTTGCGCCGCGATCATGACCATCTTGTCCAAGTTTCACCACCAGCATTCTTGGGCGGCGACCTTGTTCTGTTGCAAATTCCTCGATGTCATTCTGGATTTTTTGAAATCCTTCATCTCCTTCATAAGCGGCACCATAAACGCCACTTATTGAACGAATTTCAGCCCGGTGACGTGTAAATATTTTTTCCATTGCGTCTGAAATTTCTCCAACAGTAGCCCGGGCACGGGCCGCATTAACGCTGAGCTCTAGCAGGTTTGCGTTACCAGCAGCTCCTTCAGTAAGAGCCTCAAGCGCCGCTTTGCAGGCAGCCTCATCCCGTGTTGAACGAATTTTCTCAAGGCGGGCAACTTGTTGCCTCAGCACTTCAGCATTATCCACATCAAGAATTTCAATATTACTATCGTCTTTTTCGAGCGTATATTTATTCACACCGACAATCGTTTCTTCAGCACGATCCACTCTCGCTTGACGGCGGGCCGCTGATTCTTCGATTTGCAGTTTCGGCATTCCGCTTTCAACAGCCTTGGTCATACCACCGAGGCCTTCGACTTCCTCAATAATGTTCCAAGCTTCTTCAACCAGAGAATTGGTCAAGCTTTCGATATAATAACTGCCACCCAGAGGATCAATGACATTGGTAACGCCTGTCTCCTCAGCTAGTATCAGCTGAGTATTTCTGGCAATGCGAGCAGAAAAGTCAGTCGGGAGGGCAATTGCTTCGTCCAAAGCGTTTGTATGGAGACTTTGGGTCCCGCCAAGAACAGCAGCCATCGCTTCATATGCGGTCCGAATAACATTATTATAAGGATCTTGTTCCGTCAGGCTCACTCCAGACGTTTGGCAATGAGTTCGCAACATAGATGATTGAGGGTTTTGTGGATTGAACTGCTTCATCACACGTGCCCAAAGAACTCGAGCCGCTCGAAGTTTTGCTACTTCCATGAAAAAATTCATGCCAATAGCAAAGAAAAAACTCAAGCGCGGTGCAAAATCGTCAATTTCCATACCATTTGCCAAAGCGGCACGCGCATATTCCAAACCATCAGCAATGGTGAAAGCCAATTCTTGAACCTGCGTGGCTCCGGCTTCCTGCATATGGTAACCAGAAATGGAGATCGAATTAAACCGCGGCATATTTTTGGTCGTATAACCGATAATATCACCGATAATACGCATACTGGGAGTTGGTGGGTAAATATATGTATTACGAACCATGAACTCTTTCAGAATGTCATTCTGAATGGTACCTGCCAGCTTGTCCGGACTAACGCCTTGCTCTTCCGCAGCAACAATATAACTTGCCAAAACCGGGAGAACTGCACCGTTCATTGTCATAGATACTGACATTTTATCCAATGGAATACCATCGAAGAGAATTTTCATATCCTCGACTGAATCGATGGCAACGCCAGCCTTTCCCACATCCCCGACAACACGCGGATGATCACTGTCATATCCGCGGTGAGTAGCCAGATCAAAAGCTACAGAAAGTCCCTTTTGACCCGCAGCCAGATTTCGCCGGTAAAAAGCGTTTGATGCCTCCGCTGTTGAAAAACCAGCATATTGCCGAATTGTCCAAGGCCTGTTCGCATACATAGTTCCGCGCACACCCCGTTTAAATGGAGCAAATCCTGGAAGTTCATCTTCAAGCGAAAGATCCTGAATATCTTCTGACGTGTAAAGCGGCTTTACGGCAATGCCTTCAGGAGTATCCCATACAAGGTCATCCAAACTTCTTCCACGCAGTTCTTTTTCAGCAAGATCGTTCCATGCTTTGTGACTGGGTTTGGGAAACTCGCTCATCTCGTTACTTCCTTTGTTTTTCGGCAATTGTGCACTGCACCCAATAGAAAAGTCAATTTTCCAAGTCTACTGGTCACGGAAAAATAGCGCCGTTCTCTCTGTTTTTTATTACTATACGATATTTTTCGACACAAAGCTAACGAACGTTTGGCAAATTAGTCGCCAAAATTTGTTCTTGCGCCGACAGGCTTAAAGGCAACAAAAAATCAACATTGTGGTTGAAAGGGTTACGCAAGCTCCCCATAACTGATATCACCACCCACTCTAATGTGCACTTAGTGTAATTAGAGGCATAGTAAACCAAGTAGCATTATTCTCATATGACCATTGGGCAAATCACTGCGGTCTTAGGACCCACGAATACCGGCAAAACTCACTTGGCCGTAGAGAGAATGATGGCGCATAGCGACGGCATCATAGGCCTTCCTTTGCGCCTGCTTGCACGAGAAGTTTACGATAAAATAGTAAAAATTAAAGGGTCAGCAAACGTCGCCCTTGTGACAGGGGAAGAAAAAATCACCCCGCCTCAAGCTTCTTATTTTGTCTGCACTGTCGAAGCAATGCCTCTTGACCGTGGTTTTCAGTTTGTCGCGATCGATGAAATCCAGCTTGCTGGCGACCCTGAGCGAGGGCATGTTTTTACAGATCGTTTGCTTTATGCGCGCGGCAGTATGGAAACCATGTTTCTAGGGGCTGATACGATCAAGCCCTGGATTCAAAAACTGATACCAAGCGTAAATTTCACCAGCAGGGAACGCCTATCACGGCTCACGTATAGTGGTCCAAAGAAGATTTCTCGCCTTCCCTCTCGCACAGCCATAGTTACATTTTCAACTGCAGACGTATACGCCATTGCTGAATTGATTCGGCGCCAACGTGGTGGCGCTGCGATTGTTATGGGAAGCCTTTCGCCTCGAACGCGCAATGCGCAGGTTGAACTGTACCAATCTGGAGACGTGGATTACCTGGTCGCAACCGATGCTATTGGTATGGGACTGAACATGGATATTGACCACGTTTCATTCGCTAGCACATATAAATTCGATGGCCTCACATCCCGCTCATTGCATGCAGCTGAGTTTGCCCAAATTGCAGGTCGTGCCGGAAGGCACATGAATGACGGCAGCTTTAGCGTGACCGCAAATGTCCAGCCTTTAGACGAAGAATTGATAGAGCGGATAGAAGAACATCGCTTTGACACCCTCAAAAACATTTGCTGGAGAAACAGGGACCTAGCCTTCAACACAACAAGGGATTTGCTTCGGAGCCTAGAAAAACCGCCGAAATATAAAGGTTTGGTTTCTCCTCGTGCCCCAGACGACTATCGCGCACTAAAAGCACTTGCAAGCGATGAGGAAATTCAAAAATTCTCACGAAACAGTGCCAAAATCCGTCAACTGTGGCAAGTTTGCCAAATACCTGATTTTCGCAAAACCATGCATGACGTTCATGTTCGACTATTAAAAGAGATATTTGTTAAGCTACAAGGACGAAGTGGAAAACTACCTAACGACTGGATTGCCGGGCATTTACAGCGCCTAAAGAAAACGGATGGTGATATAGACACCCTTGCAAACCGTATTGCTCATACGCGCACTTGGACGTATATTTCCCACATTCCTGACTGGGTTGACGATTTTAAACATTGGCAGGACACCGCACGTAGCATAGAAGATACTCTGTCTGACGCTCTTCACGAGCGACTAACACAGAGATTTGTAGATCGCCGCACCGCAGTTCTGGTGCGAAAACTGAAAGACAGTGGTCAATTGGAAGCAGTGATTAATGAGACCGGAGATGTTCACGTTGAGGGACATTTCATCGGTACACTAAACGGATTACGATTTGCAGCAGACATTTCCGTCAATAGTACGGAAGCTAAGACGCTGAGAAACGTGGGAAATAAAACCATCGCCAAGGAAATTGCCGCGCGAGCGCAGTCCTTAAGCTCTGCGGAGGATGATGCCATTGCTCTTGATAGCAATGGAGAAATCATCTGGGACGGGATGGTGGTTGGCCGATTAACCAAGGGCGAATCTGTCCTGAAACCCAAGGTAGTCCTGTTAGCGAGTGAACAACTTAATGGGCCGCCATTAGATTCTAGCACCAAGCGATTGTCTGATTGGATTGCTCAGGAAATCTCCAAACGCTTGGCCCCTCTCGTAAAACTAGCCGATCTGCCCCTGACTGGTGCAGCTCGCGGCATTGCATTTCAGGTGAGCGAGAATCTAGGTGCCCTTCCTCGTTTTCGGGTAAATGATCAGATTCGAAATCTGGACAAAAAAGATTTCGGGCGTTTGAAATTTGGTGGATTGCGGGTCGGTTATGAACATGTTTTCATGCCCATTTTGCTAAAACCCGACCCAACCGCTCTTCGCTGCCTGCTTTGGGCGATTCACGAGGAAAGGGCGTCTATGCCTACCCCCCCACCTCCTGGGCGGGTTTCCTATGAAGCGACCGAAAAACTACCCAAAGATTATTACCTGACGGCGGGATATACCCTTTTCAACACATTGGCGATTCGATTGGATATGTTGGATCGTTTGGCAGGCATGCTACGACGCGCCTCTCGCGGTTTACTTGAAAGCCCGGAAAAACCAGTTGAAAAGCCAACTGAAAAAGCTGCGGTCCCTGAAAGCGCTCAGCCTATAGAAGAAGCTATCGAAATGGGTGTGGCTACTGAGGCAAAAGAGACTTCAGAACAACAAACCGATACGACAACTATTGAAATACCTGCGTCAGATGATGTGACTGTTGAACAGAATGCTGAATCGGCTTCCACGCAAGAAGAAGCCGCAACCAGTACAACTGAAGATTCGGCTAAAACAGGGCAGGAAGCGGCATCTAACGACGAACTTGCTCCTGCTGAGCAGAAACAAGACCAGAAGAAGAAAGAACTTCCACGGAACCTTCCTTTCAAACCTACCCATGAAATGCTGTCCCTTGTTGGGACAACGAGAGAGCAATTTACATTGATCCTCGAAAATCTGGGGTATGAAGCAAAAGGAGAAGGAGAAGAGCTTACTTATCAAAAACTTTCCTTCAAAAAGAGAAAACGAGCGCAACAACCTTCTTCTGCGAAGAGAAGCCAGCCAAGGAACAAAGGGGCTTCCCAAAACAAAGCCCCATTCCGCAAAGCAACTCCCGCCAAGGCAAAAGAGATTGATCCGCATTCACCATTTGCAGTGCTGAAAAATCTAAATACGAAGTGAGTGACCTTGTAGGCAGGCATAATGTTGGAACCACAATACGCGTTGATCGCTGGTTGTGGTTCTCTCGATTTTTTAAAAGTCGCAGCTTGGCTGCAAAATTAGTGCAGAGTAAAAAGGTTCGAATTAATAGTACACTCATTGCCAAATCTAGTGTGAATATTCGCAACGGGGATGTCCTTACCTTTCCCCAGGCCAACGCCATTAGGGTTGTAAAGGTTTTGGATATCGGTAGCAGACGTGGTCCAGCAGTAGAAGCGCAACTATTATATGAAGATCTATCGCCACCAGAGAATGAAAAACCTGCAGAAGATGCTAACTCTCGAGCGGCTCCGCCAATGCGAGACAAAGGGGCCGGCAGGCCAACAAAGGTACAAAGACGTGCCATTGACAACCTAAAGAACAATTTTGGCGACACATCATAAAGTGTTTTGTCAAATTCTAGAAGATCATTGAAGAAAAGTGTGAGCCAGAACATGTTAGAAGAATATATCACCGCGTGGAATGAAGGAGATACCGGCTATTTTAAAGTTGGGCCCGTCAAACTGAGCATTACTGACAGTGTGGACGAACTTGAAAAAATGGCGAAAGAGGCCGCGAACAAAATTGAAGCGGAAGTCTCTTATGCATGGGATTTAGGTAAATCAAACAGTGATGCATGGTGGCTCGAATGGGGAGGGTATTCCCTCGAAGAAGAGATCCCCTATTATGCCGCAATATCGCTGCCAGAAATCGCCGAAAAAATTGAAACTTTTGATCCAAAAGACAATGACTTCGAATGTGATAGCGTAGAAGAGTTTCAAGAAATGCTCTTCAACGCTCATGATGAAGAGCTTACAGCAAAAGATTTAAAACGCGGCTTTCAGGTTTGGCTAAAGACATTAGATAAAGAAGCCTTTGCGACATTAAAAACTGATTTGGCAAGTTGGACCAGCAGGGCTAAGTAGGCGCTGTTTCCAACAGCTATCTTAAGCCTTGGAATGAAACCCAAGCGGCATAGATGCGTGTTCCGGTAGTAATCCAGCACATACACCCAAAAACCACAGCGATCTCAACAAAATAGGTGGGGAACAAGCAAAATAAAATAAAGGCAAAGATCGTTTCCCCGCCTTCTGTAAGCCCGCCTAAATAGTACAAAGACTTAATGCCTCGTATTTCAGTCGTAATTTTATGTTTTTCCGCCATGACCGCATAAGTTAGAAATGTGGAAGTTGTTCCCATAAAGCTAAAAACCAAAAAGGCTGCGGGCAACGCGTTTTCTGAATGTGCAAGGGCAAAACCAAAAACTATTCCGCCATAAAAAATAAAGTCACAAACAATATCCAGATAACCACCGAAATCGGAAAGAAGAGATTGCCGGGCAACGGCTCCATCTAATCCATCGAAAACTCTATTTATCAGGATAAGTGCCAGCGCCACCAAATATTCTTCGCCTGCAATAAAGGGAATTGCGATCAGACCGATTGCAAAACCAATAATGGTGACCGTATTTGCTCCGATACCGCTGGCAGCTAATCTGGCCCCCAACATGTTAAGAGGTGGGTCAATAATATTTCTAAGGGCAGCATCAAACATACGAATTACACACCAGCCCCTTTCTAAAACGACAGCTTCAATAGCCCATAAGTATAATGAAGAATATTAATGTAAATGGATTTATGCCTTCCTCTCGCAATTGTGAAAAAAAATGCAAAACATTTCGGCCAAAATTCACGATACTAATCTTCTATTAACCGTTCTCTGGCAAAACTATTAGAACACAATCAAAATAGAATTACATGTACCATGATCATCAAATTTGAAGCAGCCATATACAACCAACAAGTCCTGGATGCCATGAAAGATGGCGAGCATCACAAAGACCTCGATGACAACTGGGCTGACACACATTACTTCGACGTTTATGCCGAAACGATTGAGCAGGCTTGGATTAAAACCAAACGCAAGTACCGTCGGGACCACGGTTTCGTTATCAAAGCCATAGAGCCGGTGGAATAATTAATACCCTGAATAATAGGGGTTTGCGCCACCGGCATGGTCCGTGACGTCGAGAACAGCCTCAATGGACGGCACTGATTTTTTAATCTCGACCTCGACACCCTGTTTTAAGGTCGCGTCAGCCATGCCACACCCTTGGCAACCACCAGCCATTTCCACATAGGCCGTATCTCCCAGAATATCAATCAAGGTGATATATCCGCCATGTGCAGCTATGGCAGGGTTAATTCTGGTTTCCAAGAGAATCCGAATTGTTTCCGCCTCTGGTGTTTGCAGTCCCGGCCGGTCTACATCTTCGACTACATCTTCCTGCATGCGCTCAAATTTTACGCGTGATATGTTTGAGATGAAATGTTTGAGTGTATTCTCAATCTTGATTTGCGTCCCAAAAGCGGGTGTGCTGAGACCAGAACTATCCATCTCAAGAATAACCGTGCCATCGGTAGTGTCGAAAGATTTAAAAGCAATATCTCCGCCATCCTCTTTTAGTTGAGGGCGAATTCTCTCTTCAACCAATTCGTCAATGGATTTTACGATTTCCATATCCTCAGCAGAATAACTGTTGGTTGTCTGATCTTTTACGGCACCGTTCAAAACGGGCAGCCCGGCCATGTAATGGTCCATAATCGCAGCCAACACCATTGGCTTTAATTGGATCCACATTGCTCCTTTTTCAGCAGCAGATACTTTGGTGATCGTCACATAGTCTTCACCAAGCTCGACTCCTCGTACCCCGGGAATATCAAAAAGCCGAGACGCCATAGGAGACTGGCGAGCTCCCTCTTCTGCATCCTCAAATGTAATGGAGCCTTGCGTCATAACCTGCCGGCCCGGCAGAAACTGCATTTTATCTTCATCCGCTTGCGGTAAAGTTTGAATGAACATTAAAAAAGACTCCAAATACAAAAATTCGCTAATCAATAGCCCATGAGCTATCAAATACACTCCTTAAAGGCAAGGACTAACCATGAGATAAGCTTGCATCATGAATATACAATAGGGCTATTTTATACAGTCGCGACTGGATTGGCTGGAGATCCGACAGCTCCTGGCAATCGAAGGGGCGGTGCCGTTAAGAAAAACCGAGATCGATTATGAGTCTTAAGCCAATTATTGAGGGGTGTAAGATGCCAAAGTTCTCCTAAATGGATACCTAGCTTGAATAAACAGTGTTCGTGGATTGGCAGTGCGGCACAACACCCCTCTCCTTTTTCAGACGGATAAGCTTCCACTGCATAATTGTCGGCAATTAAGACAGAAAGCCCCGTATCAGTAATCCAATTCAGTAAACGTTTATCGCGACCGTTCAACGCAGAGCAAGCATTGTGAAGTTTGTTTTTGTCTGGAACACCCCCCATATCCACAATCATCTGGGCAAATCCCGTATGAATGCACACCATGTCCCCCTCCGAAACAGTAACGTTGTCTCTTTCCATAACGCCCATGAGATCATCATATCCAACCGCTTTTTTATCGCGACCAAATGCACCCTCGAGATCAATCATGACGCCGCGCCCTTGAACGCCGACTTCTGCCATTTTCTCAATTCCTAATGCATGAGCATACATGCCCTGCTCATCCTCTGGCCCTCGAATGTGCTCCCCGGCCTTATAACCGTTGTAATAGACAGCTTCCGGCCTCCCTTCTCCACTCACGTCAAATTCCTGCCCCACATGAGACAATCCATCCCACTGCGAAGAATATTGCGTATGAAGAAGAACAGCATCGTCACTAATGACATCCGTGAAATTCGGAAAATCAATTGATAGGCGATAATTGGAGTTGGGTATTCCTGCCCGCATAGTGGGCTTTAATTCGGGAGGAAAGCGTCCTGAATTGAGGAGATTTCCACCGGGCAAGTCAAGAGGAAGACTAAGACAAAACCTCTCCCCACTTCGAATTTCACTGGCGGCGGCCTTAATATGATCAGGAGTAATGAGGTTTAAGCGTCCATTTTGATCGTCGACGCCAAAGTCACCCCAATTCGAACCTTCTGGACGATTTTTCCAACGCATGTCTGTATCCCCTTTTTTATTATTCTTTTTATCAGAGTACATTTAAAAAAGGGGATGTAAAACAATTCTAAGCTGTCAGTTATGTATTAGTGCCGGAAATTGCTGCCCTTCCGGTCAAGCAAACGAAGCAGCCCAGGCCATTCAAGAGTATTTCTCGATCCCAAATCTGTAAATTGAGCCACGGCAGTCTCACATACTTCTTTAGGTGGGAAAAGAACTTCAGCCCCTCCAGCCAACGCATTGATCTGTGCCTGACAGGATTTTTCAAGATAGAAAATCCGCCGAAAAGCTTCCGAAATAGATCCCCCAACAGTCAACAAACCATGATTTCGCAAAATCATTGCAATGCTGTCCCCAAGATCATTCACTAATCGTTCACGCTCATCCAGATTAAGAGCAATTCCTTCATATCCGTGATAAGCAAGACGATTGTAAAACATTAAAGAGTTTTGAGTGAGGGGAAGTAATCCATGTTTTTGAGCAGAAACAGCCATACCAGCTGCCGTGTGGGTATGTAAAACACAAGACACATCATGGAGAGCCCCATGGACGGCACTATGAATTGTATAACCTGCGGGGTTAATCTTAAACGATGTCTCGTCTAAAACCTTTCCGTCAATATCAACTTTTACTAAACTGGAGGCCGTAATCTCGTCAAAGAAAAGGCCATAAGGGTTTATCAAAAATTGATCTGTCGTTCCGGGAATGCGCGCTGAGATATGCGTAAAAATAAGATCCGTCATACCATAGTGAGCAACCAACTGATAGCAAGCGGCCAAATCGACACGCACAGCCCATTCCTCTTCGGAGACTTTGTCTTTAATGCTAGGAACCATTTCTGAAATCAAATCCATACCCATTTTTATTCTCCTGCCCCTGTCCAATTAATTATTTATAGATTTCAACATATTTCGCGCGATGACAAGCTGTTGAATTTGTGTTGTGCCTTCATAGAGACGAAGTAAGCGAACATCGCGATAGAAACGTTCCACTTTATATTCAGACATATAGCCTGCTCCGCCATGGATCTGTACAGCTTTGTCCGCAATGCGGCCAGCAGCCTCTGTGGTAAACATTTTGCAACAAGCAGCCAGCATAGGAATATCTTCACCAGCATCGTATCTTAGTGCTGCGTCTTTGGTCATTGACATGCTGGCATATAAATCAGCCTGACTGTCAGCAAGCATAGCCTGAACAAGCTGAAATTCACCAATGGGCTGTCCGAATTGCTTTCGTTCAGCGGCATAATTCAGTGCTTCTTGTATAATACGTTGAGAAATACCGGTTGAAACAGAGCTTAAATGCAGCCGTCCACGATCCAGCACTTTCATTGCTGTGTAGAAGCCTTGCCCCTCTTCGCCGCCCATCAGGCATGAAGCTGGAATACGGACATCTTCGAAGATAATATCGCTGGTTTTAGTTCCCCGTTGCCCCATTTTATCATCGGCTTTGGAGATCGTAATCCCTGGTGTTTTTGGATCTACCAAAAAGGCAGAGACGCCGGATGCGCCTTTTTTGTCCGGATTTGTGCGCGCCATGACCGTCAACATTCCAGCGCGAAGGGCATTCGTAATGAAACGCTTGGTTCCATTAAGAACATAAGAATCGCCATCTTTTATTGCGAGCGTCCGGAGGGATGCAGCATCAGAGCCCGCTTCGGGTTCCGTTAAGCAAAAGGACGAGCTAATCTCACCGGAGGCAAGACGCGGAAGATATTCCTGTTTTTGCTCTTCAGTACCGGTCATCACCAGCCCTTGGCTACCAATACCAACTGTTGTCCCAATGACTGAACGAAAAGAAATTGAAGCCTGACAAAGCTCATGAATGATTTCACATTCTTGGCTCATGCTCAGGCCGATTCCACCATATTCTTCAGGAATGGATAGGCCGAACAGCCCCATCTCGCGCATCTCATTGACGATTTCTTCGGGAACTTCGTTTGTTTCTTCAACAATATCCTCAGCAGGAACGAGCCGTTCGCGCACAAATCGACTCACGGCATCCTTCGTCAAAGAGAAAGTTTCCTGATCTAAAGCCATTTGAATGGTCCTTTTATGTTTTTATTTTTATTATTTTCTGGCTGTACATATAACATGAAATCTCCAGGGGCAAGCATACTCAACCGGGACCACACATAACTTCCACGCCCCTTGCAAGGGCCACTAATTGAGGGCCAATTTCCTCGCGTAATTTTTCTTCCGAAACAAGGTAAGCCGAACCACCACAATTGAACGACATTATGTCCCCATTATTATTATCTTTAACGGGGACCCCAACCGCATAAGTTGCTCTCTGCCACTCTCCTGCCGAGACACAAAAGCCATGATCTGTGTAATCCTTGTGTGCCGCTTCAAAGCCACGCTTAATACGATCCCAATCACTCCCTGCGTGTCTTCGTACGTTATCAAGTAAGAAGTTTCTCTCTTCTTCTTTCAAGCCACACAGAAAGGCTCGCCCCATGGAGGTCGTTGCCATTGGAATATACGATCCAACTTCAAGAACGAGTGTACTCGACACTGATCCACGAACAGCCTCCACATAGAGCATATTTAATTTTTCACGGGCTCCAAGGGCAACACTATACCCTGTTTGTCGCGCCATTTCACGCATTGCTGGACATGCGCATAATCTTATCCGGCTATTCGCCAAAACCGCGTACCCCAAAGATAAGACGGCAGGGGATGGCTCATACCGGCTAATATCCTCACGATGAATCAGATACCCCAATTGAACAAGTGTGCTGGTAAGTCGAGAGACCGTAGAACGCGGCAAAGCAGTTCGTTTTGCCAACTCATTATTTCCAACCGCCCCTTCACCAGGTCTGAAGGCTCGGAGAATTCCTAAACCTCTGGCTAGGGATGTTACAAAATGGCGATCTTTCTCTGACTGGTTCTCTAAGTCTTCACCTATCATTTTTTACCGTTTTGCCTGTTTTGATTCTATATGAATGTATCGAAAATTAGATTAAACATAATAACTTCTTGCAGAACCTTGTTCCACTATGCAGAATACCCTTCTAACAGATTATTCAAAAGAAAAAAAAGATCTGTTTTTTTTGGGAGGAGATAAATGCGAATGAAATTAGGTTCAATTTCCGTAGCGTCAGCAATTGCTTTTAGCATCACCGGCTTTGCCGCAGCTGACGAAGTAAAATTACCAAGTACAATTGCTTGGAGCGCATATAACACAGGTACAACAGGTTACAATCAATCTGTTGCAATCGGTAAAACCCTAAAGGACAAATACGGAGTCAGCCTCCGCGTTGTTCCTGGAAAAAACGACATTTCCAGAATGTCCCCGCTACGTAACAACAAAGTACAGTTTATTGCCAACGGCGGCGGCACTTACTTTGCCTCTGAAGGCATTTACAATTTTGCTGCAAAATCATGGGGCCCGCAAAAGCTACGCCTTTTGATGTCAGCTACATCTGATGCAAATATCAGCCTTGGAACAGCGGCTGATGCAAACATCAAAACTATGAAAGACCTTAAAGGCAAGCGCGTTGGAATCGTCCGTGGTTCTCCAGCCTTAACCATTGGAGCCCAAGCAGCTTTAGCATTTGCTGGCTACACATTTGATGACGTCGAAATCATTGAATTTGGGGGTTACGGCGCCATGTGGAAGGGAATGGTCAGCGGACAAGTCGACGCTGCAGTGGCTTCTACTGTTTCTGGCCCAACAAAAAAACTTCAGGCATCCCCGCGCGGTATTTTTTGGCCCGACTGGCCTCACTCAGATAAAGCTGGCTGGGACCGCGTTAAAAAGGTAGCCCCTTATTTCGTGCAACATACTGCCACTTTGGGAACTGGCTTGTCTAAGGCATCCCCTCAAGAAGCAGGAGCCTATCCCTATCCAATCTTGATTACCCGCGACGATCAGGATCCTTCACTCGTCTATTCCATGACGAAAGCTATTCATTCCGAATATGACAATTACAAAGATGCCCTTCCAGCAATGCCAGGCTGGGCTCTTGATCGTCAGACCTTCCAGTGGGCCGTCCCTTACCATGAGGCAGCCATTAAATACTGGAAAGAAGTTGGTGCATGGACAGCCGCGATGGATGCCCACAACAATGCCTTGATTGACCGCCAAGACACCCTTGCAGCAGCTTGGGCAACAATGGCTTCGATGAATGTGGCTGACGATGACTTTAAGACCGAGTGGCTTAAAGTTCGTGCCGCTGCACTTAAAGCAAAGGGCATGAATCCGTAATGGAAGCACTAAATAACGATAATGATACGGAGGCGGCCACCAACGAGGGTGGCCGCCATCGCTCTCTTAGTACAGGATGGCGATTACTCCTGATGACGGCGACGATCCTAGTCACGTTTTTAGCAGTTAATCAGCTATTTAATTTGGGATTTTTTGTCGGGCATATTTGGCTGGACAATAAGTACCAATATGCCTTGTTTGGATTGTTAGTCCCTCTTGTATTTCTTATTTTCCCGGCAGCAGGCAAAGCGAACAAAAATAAAGTCCCCTGGTACGATGCTCTTGCTGCCACGACTATGTTTGGTCTTCTCATATTCTTCTTTAGCAATGCAGAACTAATTGTTGATAGTGGATGGGAAATGGGTGCACCAACACATGTCGTTGCTCTGGGTTTTATTCTGTGGCTTTTGGTTCTTGAGGCAACCCGCCGTGCAGGTGGCACGGCCCTTTTCCTTATCGTCTTCCTGATTTCACTCTACCCTTTGTATGCCGACGTCATGCCGGGTCCAATTTCTGGCCTTTCCAGCTCCCCGGCCGATACTTTGGCTTATCACACTTTAAGTGCTGAAAGCATGCTCGGGATTCCGATGCAGGCCTTAGCAAATCTTGTAATTGGCTTTCTGATTTTCGGTGTCGCCTTAACACAGACGGGCGGCGGAGCTTTTTTCATTAATTTGGCTTTCGCTCTACTCGGTCATGTAAGAGGGGGCCCGGCTAAAGTTGCAATTTTCTCATCGGGCTTAATGGGATCTATGAGTGGGAGCGTGGTCTCTAATGTCATTACAACGGGTGTGCTCACAATTCCGGCTATGCGTAAAACTGGTTTTAGTCGCTCATACGCGGCTGGTGTAGAAGCTTGTGCATCCACAGGCGGCGTCCTAATGCCGCCTATCATGGGATCAACAGCCTTTATAATGGCTGTATTTCTGGATGTTCCGTACATCACCATTGCCGTTGCTGCGATCATTCCTTCTGTCTTGTATTATCTTGCACTCTTTATCCAAATTGATGCTTTTGCCGCAAGACACGAGATGCCGGGTATTGATCGAGATAAATTACCAAGCCTGAGAAATACACTTAAAGAAGGATGGCATTTCATTCTCGTCTTTATTTTGCTGATTGTCATGCTGGTTTACCTCAAACAAGAAGTACTCGCGCCATTTTATGCAACCGTGCTCTTACTCGTGATAAATCAACTATTCCCGCACTCACGCTGGAATATGCAAGATTTCTATTCTTTCATTGAAGCCACAGGCAAACTGCTTTCAGAAATTGCTGCGATCCTTGTCGGTGTTGGCCTTATTGTTGGGGCTCTTTCAATAACAGGAATGGCAGGAACTCTCGTAAATGATCTAATCTTTATTGCGGGTGGTAATACGCTTATTCTTCTCCTGATGGGAGCTATCACCAGCTTCATTATGGGGATTGGCATGACCGTGACGGCGGCATATATCTTCCTTGCCATTGTCCTTGCTCCTGCCCTTATTCAAGGTGGCTTGAACCCAATGTCGGTTCATTTGTTCATCCTGTATTGGGGAATGGTCTCCTTTATCACACCACCTGTTGCGCTTGGTGCGTTTGCGGCAGCTTCAATTGCTGGTGCTAGTCCAATGAAAACGGGGTTTCAAGCGATGCGTCTTGGATCGATTATCTATTTCGTGCCGTTTTTCTTCGTTTTGGATCCGGCCCTTATATTGCAAGGAGAAATAGAACGAACGGCTCTTCTAGTCGCATCCGCTGTCGGAGGAGTAATCCTTATTGCCAGTGCCCTTCAAGGATATTTGATCGGTATAGGCAATCTGCACCGCCATGCTTTACTTGGATGGCCGATTCGTGGGTTAATTCTGGCGGGCGGCTTATGTCTGGCAACGCCAGGTGGGAGCGATCTAATTCCGTTTAGCGATTTACAACTTGGGATCACGGCACTCGTGCTTGCAGGATCGGCGTCTCTATTCGCCTATCTTTTGGAACGTCGCTATCAAGGACAATTGCTCGTGTAATAACGACACATTTTCCGGCAGAACGTCTCTGTCAAAGAAGAATAAGACCTTCACAAACGCACCAAAAGTTTGTGAAGGTTTTTTTTTGGATTTCTGTCAAAAGCATTAGAATAACGGAATAAAAAGACCTAAGCCCTTACGTCCCCTGACTTTCTTTTACATTCGGATCAGCCTTTAAACCTAAATAAATTCACGCCGGAATTTTTTATTAAATTAGGCTTGCAGAACAGCATTCCGCTATGCAGAATGCGCTCCGCATTGGAAACGCAAATAACAAAAAATGCTCCAATTAAAAAATTACAGGAGAACGAGATGCACACTTCAACAAAAAACAAACTCTTTAAAGGCCTTGCGGTAACGATTGGCCTTACGGTCATGGGCACTGCAGCTGCAGTCTCAGCTGAAGGGCTTCCTAAATCCATGATTTGGACTGCTTATGGCACAACATCCAGCGGCTACGCCCAAGCAGTTGCCATTGGTAACGTTCTTAAAAATGAATACGGAACTTCACTGCGTGTTTTGCCTGGAAAAAATGACATCTCTCGCATGACCCCCCTAAAAATCGGTAAGGCCGGTTACTGTGCATGTGGTATCGCTAGTTACTTTGGCCAAGAAGGCGTAATGCAGTTTGCAACAAAGAGCTGGGGTCCTCAGCCACTTCGCGCAATCATGACGTCTAAAGGCTCTTTCGGCCTCGGTCTTGCGATCGCAAAAGACGCTGGCGTGACCAAACTTGCTGACCTGAAGGGAAAACGCATTGCATGGGTTCGCGGTTCAGACGCTTTGAACATTGCATCCACAGCCTTCCTCGCGCATGCAGGATTATCTTGGGATGACGTGCAGAAAGTTGAGTTCCCTGGCTTTAAAGACTCCATCGACGGCGTTATTAACGGCCAAATCGATGCAGCATTTTCATCAACAGTCTCCCCACATATCAAGCGCCTAGCTGCAAGCCCACGAGGCGTCACATGGTCAACATTGCCTGCGAGTGATACTGCAGCATGGGATCGTATGCACGCTGTCGCCCCATATTTCTCACCAGTAACGGCAACAGTCGGTGCTGAAATGAGCAAAGACAGCCCTTGGATTGGCGCTGGATACCCTTACCCAATTTTGGTTACAAATGCGGGGCAATCTGTTGATGAAGTTTACACATTGACAAAAGCAATGGTCGAAAATTTTGATTCCTATAAAGACAATGCTCCGGGCGCAAAAGGCTGGAACATTGACAATCAGAATTTCGAATGGATTTTGCCTTATCACGACGGTTCTGTGAAATTCTTCAAAGAAATCGGCAAATGGTCAGATGCTGCGCAAAAACACCAGGATCGTTTGGTAAAGCGCCAAACTGTTCTGGCCGACGCCTTTAAAGCGTTCAAAGCAACGAACACTTCCAAAGATGAGTTTAAGGCTGCATGGACGAAAGCCCGTGCAGATGCGCTTGCTGCTGCAAGCCTTACTGTAAACTTTAACTAATTTCCTGACACCCTATTTGTCATGAAAGAGAGTGTCATATCTCAAGAGAATGCGGCGGCGGAAACTTCCCGTCGTCGCACTCTTCCTGGCGGCTGGGCATTGATCCCCTATATCTCAGCGATCACAGTTCTACTGCTTTCCATTAATCAACTTTTTAATTTCGGCTTTTTTGTCAATTATACATTCTTGTCGAACCAATATTCCTACATCATTGCAGGTTTTCTGCTTCCTCTCATTTTCCTCCTTTGGCCTGCCTTTAGCCGATCTCCCATGAGGAAAGTCCCAGTCTACGATGCTATTTTAGCTGCGGTAATGATGGGAATTTGCTTCTACTTTGCCGCTATCAGTGCGCAAATACTTGACGAAGGCTGGGAATATGCGGCCCCAGATCACGCCATTTATATGAGTTATCTGTTTTGGGCATTGATCTTTGAATGCACAAGACGCGCGGGCGGCATGGCAATTTTTGTCATTGTTGTTGTTGTATCTTTCTATCCTCTTTTTGCGGATGTTATGCCCGGCCCGATTGCTGGTGCTGCAGCTACGTTGTCTGACACGGCTATTTTCCACACCATGAGCTCGGAAAGTGTTCTTGGCATACCACTCCGCGCCTTTACTAATCTGGTTATCGGGTTTTTGGTATTTGGTGTTGCTCTGCAATATACTGGCGGCGGAAAATTCTTTATTGATTTCTCTTTTGCCTTACTTGGTCATGTCCGAGGCGGTCCCGCGAAAGTTGCTATTTTCTCCAGCGGCCTAATGGGTTCGATGAGCGGAAGCGTTATTACCAACGTCCTCACAACCGGTGTTTTATCTATTCCGGCTATGCGCCGTGTTGGATTTTCAAGAGCATATGCTGGTGGTGTTGAAGCTTGCGCTTCTACAGGAGGTGTTTTAATGCCGCCAATCATGGGGGCCACGGCCTTCATTATGGCAACATTTTTGGAAATCCCCTATATCGACATTGCCATTGCTGCGATTATTCCATCAGTACTGTACTTCTTTGGTTTGTTCATACAAATCGACGCTTATGCTGCGAAGAATGATCTAAAGGGCCTTCCAAAAGAAGAGCTTCCTTCGATTGGGAAAACGCTAAAAGAAGGCTGGCATTTTATAGCAGTTTTTGCTGTACTTGTTTGGCTTCTTATCTTTTTGAAACAAGAATCTGTGGCTCCTTTCTATGCGACGGGCTTACTCATTCTGATCAATCAGATTTTCCCATACTCCCGCTGGGGATGGCGAGAACTTAAGCAATTTATTAACGGAACGGCGTCTCTATTTGCGGAACTTGCAGGCATTCTTTGCGGTGTTGGCTTGATTGTTGGGGCGCTTGCCTTGACAGGCATGTCCGGTACAATCGCAAATGACCTGATTTTCCTCGCAGGTGGCAATCCTCTTGTTCTTCTGCTCATGGGTGCGTTGACTAGTTTCATCCTAGGCATCGGAATGACGGTTACTGCCGCTTACATCTTTCTTGCTATTTCACTTGCGCCAGCAGTGATTTCCGCAGGCTTGGATCCGTTGGCCGTTCATCTGTTTATCCTTTATTGGGGAATGCTGAGCTTCATAACTCCACCCGTTGCGCTTGGTGCCTTTGCGGCGGCAACAGTTGCAGGTGCGAAACCAATGGAAACTGGCATTCAGGCTATGAAGCTTGGTTCTATCATTTACTTTATTCCGTTCTTTTTCGTCCTAAACCCTGCTTTGATTTTACAAGGGGAGTGGAGCGAGATTCTGAAAGTTGTTTCTACAGCACTTATCGGGACATGGTTTATTGCAAGTGCCCTACAAGGGTATCTCGCTTGGGTCGGAAAACTTGATATTCACCAACATGGAAAATGGGTTATTCGCGGCGCAATTTTGATTGCAGGCCTTGCACTCGCTATGCCCGGTGGTGGTCTGGTTCCAATTGAGGATAGTCAGTTGAAAATTCTTGCAGTGATGCTTGCCGTACCAGCCATAATCATCGTATTGTTCATGAATAAGAAAACCTCAACAATACGGAATGCCTAGTAAATGAAACGTGGCTTTACTATTTTGATGGCCGTCGGACTGATTATTTTCTGTGCGGCCATCATTACTATTTATATCTCTATCGGCTCAGTCATTACTGACACTATTGAAGCTAAGGGATCGCAAATAACCCAAACAAAAGTCACTTTGAAAGAAGCTGACTTCGCCCCAAGCACTGGCGTCACGACCCTAACACAATTAAAAGTAGCCAATCCGGCTGGCTTTAAAACAAAGCACGCCTTTTCATTCGATATCATTGAACTTTGGGTCGACGCGGAAACGTTGACAAGTGATGTTCTTGTTATCAAAAGCATGGTTTTGGTAGCCCCTGAGATTATCTACGAAATCACAGGATCCACAGATAATCTTCGTACTTTAAAATCATACATTGAAAATTCACTCACGAAGGCAAACTCAGCGCCCTTTACTGGCAAAAAATTAATTATTGAGAACTTTTTTGTTCGCAATGGCGTTGTCGTTGTCCAAGCGGCAGAAATCACAGGACAAAGGAAGACGGCACAAATCGCTGATATCCAATTGAAGGATATTGGGAAAAAAGAAAACGGCCTTATTCCAGCCCAATTGATACAACGCCTTATGACACCGCTCCTCCGTCAAACCACGATTGCAGCCTTGAAGACCGATTTAAGTTTATCTGATAAAACCCGGAATGTGTTGAACGGTGCGTTGGATGAAACTGAAAACGCTTTTCAAGCTCTAAAAAACTTACTGAACCAATAAAAAGACAAACCCAGCCGAAACAAATTTCTTGACTTAAGGTTATCTAAACTTTATTTAACTAATACGTTAATTAAATTGATCGTTAAATATGGAAACTGATTCATTATCTCAAATCTTCTTTGCCCTATCTGATCCTACGCGCCGAAAAATACTTGAGCTATTGGTTGAAGGGGAGAAGTCTGCAGGCGACTTATCAAAACCTTTTTCAATGTCTGCCCCCGCGATTTCAAGACACTTGAAGGTTTTAGAGCAAGCAGCCCTCATCGAACGCAAGGTAGATGCGCAGTGGCGGCGGTGCTCTCTTAAGCCTGAAGGGTTATTACCAGCAGATGCATGGGTATCTCAATATCGAAAATTCTGGGATGAGAAATTTTCTACATTGGACGATTATCTAAAGGATATTCAAACGAAAGGGAGTCCAAACGATGGGTAATATGAGCCACGAAAAATATACTGCAGGTCTTGAGCTAGAAATAGTCCGTGATTTTGACGCTCCCCCTGAAATGGTGTTTGATGCTTGGACTGATGCAGAAGCATTAAAAATCTGGATGGGCCCTGTGTCGAGGCAATGTCCAAAGGCAAAAGCCGATCCAACTGTGGGCGGAGAATATTGCTTTCCAATGGAAACGGATAACGGGGACACATCAACTGTGGCTGGAACCTATACCACGTTTGATCGCCCTACCCGACTAGCCTTTACTTGGAGCTGGATACAAGAAGATGGATCAGTTGGTCACCCTATGCACGTCTCCTTGGAATTTGAGCCATTGAGTGGTAACCGAACACGTTTAAAAATGCTTCATGTAAATTTGGAAAATGAAGGAGCTAAAGCCGCACATAATGAAGGTTGGATCGGATGTTTCAGTTGCTTAGATAAGCATCTTCACATCTCCTGATATTGCAGCCTTTCACAGCTCATCTCGTGAATCAGTTTAATTTTTGTGTTGCTGCTCCCTGAACTTGGGTGCATAAACTAAGAGAAACAACTGTTTGTTAGGGATGATTTGTGGCGAATTCTATCGATAAAGCAGAAGAAGGCCCTTATAGAAGTGACAACCGGCGTCAGGAATTAATGGCGTCGGCGGCCCATCTCTTCAATCAACGAGGATATGATGCAACCTCAATGCGGGACATTGCAAAAGAAGCTGGTATGCTTGCCGGCTCAATGTATTATCACTTTCCCTCAAAAGATGATCTGATAATAGCCACCTATGAAGAAGGTACCCGCCTGATCACCGAAGCCGTTGTTGAAGCTACTAACGATATTCATGACCCGTGGGAGAGGCTGGAAAAAGCAGCTATCGCGCATATGAATACCCTTTTTGGCGGCAATAACTTCTCTATTTTACTTTGCGCCGACATTTCCCGAACAGCACCAGCGTTGCGGATTCGCTTGATCGAAAGCCGTGATAGCTATGATTCCTTGTTTATGGATTTGATTGAGGCGCTTCCGCTCCCTACTGATGTGGATCCGACGCTTTTACGCCTAAGCCTACTCGGCTCCCTTAACTGGTCCAGCAGCTGGTATCGCCCCGGCGGACAAAGCCCTTCACAGATTGGCGCTCTATTCGTCCGACTAATTCGGGAAGGATTATCTACCTTCAATTCACATTCCACACAATAAATTTGTTGTATTTTTCTATTTACATTTTATCCTGACAAAATATAGTTGAACAGTATTACAGTTATTTGTATGCAGACGTACAAAAATGAAGACTGCTAAAAGGTTGAAACATTGCTGAAGAAATCGCATATTCATGTAACGTAGCCAGCAACAGCCGGCTTTAAGTGAATAATGATTTCAGAACGGTCTGATTGACGGGCCAACGCACTGACCGTTTGCCCTTAATTGCAATTTATCAGTCTGCGCACAGTGTTTATCTGGTAGGAAGCGAGTAGTGAAGTTGAACGAAGTAAATATAAAAATGTCTAGCCAAGCCGCTGACAGAATGTCGGTCCCTTCCGTCGTAATCCGATTTGCCGGAGACTCGGGAGATGGTATCCAAATCACCGGAAGCCGTTTTACAGATACGACGGCGTTAGCAGGCAATGACCTCGCTACCTTCCCTGATTTCCCTGCTGAAATTCGCGCGCCTATCGGAACGACTTTCGGTGTTTCAGCATTTCAGATCAATTTTGGGGCCAGGCGCATCGAAACACATGGCGATAGCCCTGATGTTCTAGTCGCTCTAAATCCCGCTGCCCTTATGGTGAATATTGCTAGGTTGCGAAAAGGCGGAAGTCTGATCGTCGATAGAGGTGCCTTTACAGCTCGAAACCTCAAAAAAGCAGGCTACGAAGAAAATCCCTTAGAAGATGGATCTCTGAGTGCCTATAAACTTTTGGAAATTGACATCACTAAACATGTTTTGGAATCTGTCAAAGAATTTGGCTTGAGCCAAAAAGATGGATTACGATGCAAAAACTTCTGGATCCTAGGTCTTGTTTTTTGGATCTACGGACGTAGTCGCACAGAAACAATTGAATGGCTAAAGGCGAAGTTTGCCAAACGCCCAGAAATTGCCGACGCCAATATTGCAGCCCTGAATGCTGGACATGTTTATGGCGAAGCCGCTGAATTATCTGATAGTGTAGGTCTATTCTCAGTTGATGCGGCAACCATGCAACCTGGCCTATATCGTACCGTCACGGGCGCGGAAGCGTTAGCGTGGGGGCTAGTTGCTGGTGCAGAACTTGCTGGGCTTAACATCTTTTTCGGATCCTACCCTATTACGCCAGCCTCCCCGATCTTGCATTCGTTAGCGAAGTTAAAGCAGTTTGGCGTTAAGACTTTTCAGGCTGAAGATGAAATTGCAGCCATTTGTTCTGCTATTGGCGCATCCTTTACCGGCGCTCTTGGTATCACATCATCTTCTGGCCCCGGAATTGCGCTAAAAGGAGAGGCCATTGGCCTTGCCATATCAACAGAGTTGCCGCTAGTAATTGTAAACTCTCAACGGGCGGGGCCGTCCACAGGCCTTCCAACTAAAACCGAACAGTCAGATCTCTATCAAGCTGTGTATGGACGAAATGGCGATGCACCACTCGTCGTTCTAGCTGCTCGTGGCCCGTCGGACTGCTTCGAAGTCGCCATTGAGGCCTGCCGGATTGCAACAAAATATATGACTCCTGTCATGCTACTGACAGACGGCTATATCGGGAATGCGGCAGAGCCTTGGCGCATCCCTACAATGGCTAATCGTCCGTCGTTTAAAGTTGAGCAGACAACCGAAGCAGACGGTTTCTTGCCCTATAGTCGCAATCCTGAAACACTCGCGAGACCTTGGGCTATTCCTGGGACTGCGGGCTTAGAGCATCGAATTGGCGGCATTGAGAAAGACAATGGAACAGGTCATATTTCGTACGAAGATGCCAATCATCAAGAAATGACAGACCTTCGCCGGAACAAAATTCTTGGTATCGCCAACGACATTCCAAAACAGGTTCCTGAGCAAGGCCGTGAAAATGGAACGCTTGCTGTCGTCGGTTGGGGATCAACCTTCGGCCCGATTAGTCGAGCAGTCAGTAATAAAATTGCCGATGGTGTCGATGTTGCTCAAATCCATCTGAATTACATTTGGCCACTGCCTGCAAATCTGGAAGAACTCCTCAAAGGTTACGACAAGGTAATAGTTCCAGAAATGAATGATGGACAGCTTAAAACCATTTTAAGAGATCAATATTTGATTAATGCCCAACCGGTTTCCAAGGTTACGGGTCAGCCTTTCAAGATTGAAGAAATAGAAGACGCTATCGATTCTGCGTTGGAGAACTGAGATGAATGTCATTTCCACAAAAGATAAACTGAAACCAGCTGATTTTGCATCTGATCAAGAAGTCCGTTGGTGCCCAGGTTGCGGTGATTATGCAATTTTGAAAGCAGTTCAACGGACCTTGCCAGATCTGGATACTCCCAAAGAAAACTATGTCTTTGTTTCTGGCATCGGTTGCTCTTCGCGTTTCCCATACTACATGTCAACATACGGCTTCCATACCATTCATGGGCGTGCTCCAGCGTTTGCCACAGGCATAAAGATGAACAATCCGAAGTTGGATGTTTGGATGATAACCGGGGATGGTGATGGATTCAGCATTGGCGGCAATCACATGCTTCATGTGCTACGGCGTAATGTCGATATCCAAATCCTTCTGTGTAACAATGAAATTTATGGTTTGACGAAAGGGCAATATTCCCCGACATCCGCCCCCGGCCTTAAAACCCCGTCGTCTCCAACGGGATCAGTTGAAAGTCCGCTGAAACCACTTGTTTTTTCTCTTGGCGCCGGCGCTCGTTTTGCCGCCCGAGGATTTGACACACAGAAGACTCTCCCAGTGATCCTGAAGCGCGCACATGCTCATAAAGGCACGTCAATGGTGGAGCTATTGCAAAATTGTATTGTGTACAACGATGCCGTCTTTGATGATGTTTTGGCACGGAACGTAGCAGCAGAAAAACAACTCCATGTAGAGCATGGAGAGCCTTTAATTTTTGGTGCTGAGAAAAACAAAGGCATCCGCATGAATACCCAAGCCCTGACGCTTGAAGCGGTGACAATTGGTGAAAATGGCGTTACGGAGTCAGACATCCTTGTCCATGACGAAAAGAACAGAGCCTTAGCGACAATGCTTGCGGATATGGATCGTGAAGATTTACCGACAGCCTTTGGCGTCCTTTATTGCGACCCAGCCCAGTCTTACGAAGAAAGCGTTGAAGATCAAATGGCAACGGCAAAAGCAGCGTCGGCAGCACCATCGTTGGACGCTTTACTGAGAGATGGTCATACTTGGGAAGTTTAGTTTCCATATTTCACGTTTATAAATTCAAACCGGCAAGAGAAATCTTGCCGGTTTTTTTTGCACATTACAAAATAGTTCCCTACTCTTGATCGAGAATAAGAGGGATATTTATGGCTTTAGCCAATGCAAAAGGACTTCTATTCGCGCGAAAGGCCGAATTGGAAGCGATTATACGGGTTAGTGAAGAAGACCAGGCTCCGGTGGAACTGGATCAATCCCGCGTTGGTCGACTTTCAAGAATGGATGCGTTACAAGGACAAGCTATGGCCCTTGATACCATGAGGCGGCGTAAGAATGAGCTCAGCCGTATTGCGGCAGCCCTTAACCGTATTGAAAGCGGCGATTTCGGTTATTGCGTTAATTGCGATGAAGAAATACGAGAAGAGCGGCTCAAATTGGATCCGAGTACTCCCCTTTGCATCGATTGTGCATCCCTCAGAATAAAATGATCAATCAATTTTGTTTTTTGGCTTGGATTTTCTGCTTTTTTCTTGAAGAAAATTAAGCCCCTTAACAATCGCCCAAATGGGAACAACCACAACAGCTCCAAGCAAAATATAATCCGTTCCCCAGCGAACTGCAGAAAGCGCGGTAGAGTAGATATGACCGATAGTACCGGTAAGGTCCTCCAGTAAATCAAGTGGCGTAATATCAAAAAGGGTGAGTAGCCAACCAACAACGAACGAGCCGATTACCAATTTAACAATGAGAGAACCCGTATTTTTTGGCATATACCCGCCTACTTTTAGTTATTCGATCATACTCTTTACTGAACAATCCAATCATATAGTCAGCGACAATAGAATGACCAGTATATTTCTAAAAAAAGCCCGGTGTTTCCACCGGGCTTTTCATTTTCAGGTAAGTAACATCACCCTAGTTGGGATCGATTAACTTTCATCACCAACAAAGATGCCTGCCAAGTTTAATTGCTCGGCTGTCAGTTCACCATTGTGATCTCCAAGATCAACGTTTTTCAATGTGATAGAAAAATCGACTTGCCCATCAATTGTAAGTTTTGTCTCAACTGGATTATTTGGATTTGGCGAAGTTGTAACATCCAGATTAATCATATCGGCCCGTGCTTCAGCACTATCATTGACAATACCCAGCTCGTCAAACAACTCATCTAGATTAATAACATCTTCACTACCATCGAAGAAGGAAATGGCATCATGCCCATCTTCAATGTCAACATAATGGAAGGTGTCTTCGCCATTGCCATTAACATCACTACCACCGGAGATTACATCATCACCCTTACCGCCAAGGATCGTATCATCACCATCGCCACCGCGAATGGTATCGGCACCATCACTACCAATAACGATTTCATTTGCATCTCCGCCTTCTAGCAAGGCACTGCCACCATTGTAGGTAACATCCACATTTGCTGTGTCAAAATGATCATGAGGTGGCACATCGATACCAGGCTCTTCATCAGAGACTTCATAAGTGAAGGACCCATCGACAAAGGCCGGATTTCCTACATAAACGTTATCTATGTAACCACCGATGGTATCTTCAGTCGGCTCCCCGCGGAATTCAAGCCTTGTGCTATCACCAGAACCTGCCTCAACCGGGAATGAATACTCTGTCCAACCTACTGTTGACCCACTGATTTCGGCAATAAGTTCACCATCCCAATAAACATTCACATCATTAGTTGAAGCCGTTGATCTTGGTGAATACCAGAAACTCACTGTTAGATTTTCACCAGAGACTGTTGGGATATCTTGATAAACGTGGGCATTACTTGCTGAATAGCCACCTTCTGCATGAGAATCCATCTCCATCTTGGCATTACCATCCTGAGCGTTAATTCCGCCAGTACCACCAAATTGTAGCTCGATCGGAGCATCAACCCCTTGATCTGATGGGTCATCAGATGGGTCAGGAGTATGAATTTTCCAACCAGGAAGATCATCATACGTCGCCCAAGAACCATGGTTCACATTGACATTAGAGCCATCGCCCTGATCTTCAAAGCTACCATTAACAACCCGATTACCATCAGGACCAACTGATACAGTACGAACATACGCTTCATAATCTTCGTGCATGCTTGCAGGCGGTGTTACGCTGTGCACTTGCAGAGGATCATTTTCAATGTCCGTATCATTGGAAAGAAGGGCATATTTTGGAATATAGATATCACCCAATGAGTTGGTGATGACAATATCATCATTTCCAACCGGAGCATCATTCACGCCATTGATATTAATTGTAACTGTCGCATCTTCCGATCCTTCAACCTGCGCTGAGTAATCAAAGACAATCGTTGCAACTTCACCATCATCCATTGGATCGTAAATTGTTGTTCCATCTGGAATATCCAATTTAACTGTCACATTTTCAGGATCAGTCGCATCGAATGTCAGGACACCATAGTCCCCAACTGTTCCGTCCAATAAGTCCAACGTCCAAATGTTAGGTTCAATCGCATCCTGAACCCAAGCAGTAAAGACAAGAGGATTAATCACACCAGGCATTTCGAGAGTAACAGCTTGTGGCGCATCAAATGTCGTCGCAACCGGAGAGTTCGGAACAAAGTCTTGATCCGGAGTATCAACATTGGCTGTTGTCTTCGTATCAGTAATTGTTGCGATCACGTCCGTATTTTCATCAGTCACAATTAAGTCATCAAGAAGGACGGGAATTTCCGCGTTATCAACATGAACAGCAACATGTTCGATATTATTTGCATAGAGTGTGCGTCCACCGATTTCCAGCTTGGCATTTGTATCTCCACGCTCAACACGGTTCGCAAATTCGGCGATTGCCTCTTCTGCTCCCGGTGCATTGAATTCATCTTGTGTGAAATAAAGTTCGAGAGTGTCTTCACCTTTTTGACCGTCATATCTATCAACTGTGGAGCCAATATTATCTGACATTGTCCAACGAAGAGTATCATCTCCGTTTTCACCTTTCAGATTATCGTTGCCGTCACCGCCAACAAGAAGGTCGTTACCATCGCCAGTCCACATTTTATCGTTACCGGAGCCGCCAAAGACCGTATCAGATCCACTGAAGTTGGCATAATCATCGAAGGTGTCATTACCAGCACCAAGCTCTACATAGTCATTCCCGCCTGGGCGATCATCACTTGGCGCATTTGTGGCATTGTTGCTACCGCCCCAAACGATGTCATTACCTTCGCCTGCAATAATACGATCATCACCAGCATCACCGTAAATAGTGTCGTTTCCATCACCACCGATCATGGTGTCGTTACCAGCTCCGCCGGACATACGATCATTGTCACCGTTACCGCGCATAACGTCAGCACCGTCATCACCGTGCATTATGTCATCTCCTGAGCCGCCAATCATAAGATCAGCATCGGTACCGCCGGACATTTCGTCATTGCCACTATTACCATACATCGTATCAGAACCGGCACCGCCAGACATGACGTCATCGTCGCCATTTCCGCGCATTTCGTCTGCGCCACCTTCACCGAACATAGTGTCGTTACCAGCACCACCTGACATGATGTCATCATCACCGATCAAGGCATCATCACCGTCATCACCGTACATGACATCAGCATCAGCACCACCATCCATGATGTCGAAGCTACCAGCTCCTCCAAGCATGGTGTCGTCACCACTGCCACCGTCCATGACATCATCACCGGAATTCCCGTGCATGAAATCGCTATCGCCACCGCCAGACATGGTGTCATCGCCAGTTCCGCCGGACATTACATCTGCTCCAGCGTTACCCATCATACGGTCATTATCGCTATTGCCAGACATTGTATCCGCGCCGGTACCACCTGACATGGTGTCATCACCAGAATTACCGTACATGGCGTCGTCGCCGCTGTCGCCTGACATAACATCGTTGCCGTCGTTACCTGACATAACGTCATTATCAGCACCACCGGACATTGTGTCTTTGCCCGAACCACCGGACATAGTGTCGTTACCGGCGTTGCCGTACATCACATCTTTGCCGTCGTTGCCGGACATATCGTCGTCGCCGTCGTTACCGGACATAACGTCATTGTCGTCGTTACCTGACATAACGTCATTATCGGCGCCACCAGACATGGTGTCTTTGCCTGCGCCACCGGACATCGTGTCATTGCCGGCATTGCCGTACATTACATCTTTGCCGTCGTTGCCGGACATATCGTCGTTGCCGCCATTACCAGACATAACGTCATTATCGGCGCCACCGGACATGGTGTCTTTACCTGTACCACCGAACATAGTGTCGTTACCGGCATTGCCGTACATGACGTCGTCGCCACTGTCGCCTGACATAACATCGTTGCCGCCGTTACCTGACATTACGTCATTATCAGCACCACCAAACATCGTGTCTTTACCAGAACCACCGGACATCAGATCAGCACCGGCATTACCGTACATCAAATCCTTGCCGTCGTTGCCTGACATGTCGTCGTTGCCGTCGTTACCTGACATAACGTCATTATCGGCTCCACCAGACATGGTGTCTTTGCCTGCGCCACCGGACATCGTGTCATTGCCGGCATTGCCGTACATCACATCTTTGCCGTCGTTGCCTGACATGTCGTCGTTGCCGCCGTTACCTGACATAACGTCATTATCGGCGCCACCGGACATGGTGTCTTTACCTGTACCACCGGACATAGTGTCGTTACCGGCATTGCCGTACATGACGTCGTCGCCACCATCGCCTGACATAACGTCATTGCCGCCGTTACCTGACATTACGTCATTATCAGCGCCACCAAACATTGTGTCTTTACCAGCACCACCAGACATCAGATCAGCACCAGCATTGCCGTACATCAAATCTTTGCCGTCGTTGCCTGACATGTCGTCATTGCCGTCGTTACCTGACATAACGTCATTGTCGGCGCCACCTGACATGGTGTCTTTGCCTGCACCACCGGACATCGTGTCATTTCCAGCATTACCGGACATCACATCTTTGCCGTCGTTACCGGACATATCATCGTTGCCGCCATTACCTGACATAACGTCATTATCAGCGCCACCGGACATGGTATCTTTGCCTGCACCGCCGGACATAGTGTCGTTACCGGCGTTGCCGTACATGACGTCGTTGCCGCCGTCGCCTGACATATCGTCGTTGCCGCCGTTTCCTGACATCACGTCATTATCAGCGCCACCAAACATTGTGTCTTTACCAGCACCACCAGACATCAGATCAGCACCAGCATTGCCGTACATCAAATCTTTGCCGTCGTTGCC